>Ga0182742_1001117_pt1 | contig 36148 bp, 32 predicted proteins | sample eDN5th37CBELigMG_FD_128880 | JGI IMG/M metagenome (GOLD analysis project Ga0182742, IMG submission 128880) | Enriched Miracle-Growth compost microbial communities from Emeryville, California, USA - eDNA 5th pass 37_C BE-Lig MG (version 2)... ... | reverse complement strand
GTAAATCCTACACTAAAACTGTCAAGACTGACAGCGAAAGCAAGCAAAAATAAAGAGACAAACTCAACCATGGAAAAGCCCCTCCTGTCAATCGCTACCTTAGTATATGGGATACGCTTTTCCATGGTTAAACAAAAACAGCTAAAAAAGACAAGTTTCCTTTAAATCCAATAGTTTCCTAATGTATTTTCCCTGCTACAAACTTATTTTTGGCAAACGGGGCAAATATGTGTTCCACGGCCACCAACCACCATTTTTTCAATTTCTGATCCACATTTTTTACAAGCCTCACCGTTTCGGCCATACACATTTAGTTCTAATTGGAATAAACCGATTTGTCCCTGTGAATTGATATAGGAACGAATTGTGCTTCCACCCTTTTCCACTGCCTCTTTTAACGTTTGAATAATTTCCTTATGCAGGAGCTTAAGTTCTTCATCACTTAAGGTGGAAGCAATTCGTTCTGGGTGAATACCTGCCCGAAAAAGTGCTTCATCGACATAAATATTTCCCAACCCAACTAATACTTTTTGATCTAGAAGAGCAGGTTTTATTTTCCTGCTCGTCTTACTTAATTTTTGCTTTAATGCTTCCAAGGTAAATTCCTCTGAAAAAGGCTCTGGACCTAAACCAATTAACGGAGATTCATTCCACTCTGAACCTTTTTTATAGAGATGGTACGTGCCAAATTTACGAACATCTTTGTAACGCAATTCTGTTCCATCCGTAAACTGAAAAATTGCGTGCGTATGGTTTTCAACTGGTGTATCACCTGGAAAAACCCCATATTTTCCCTCCATCCTTAAATGAGAGATAAGCGCGAAATCATCTGTATAAAAAATGAGAAACTTCCCTCTTCTGCTAATCTCTAAGATGCTCTGTCCTATTAAAGCATCAAGGAATTGTTCAACCTCAACGGGATGCTTCACCATTTTTGGCCAGTATATGGTCACTTTTTCGATTTTTTTTCCGAGGACAAGTGCTTCTAATGTTTTTCTAACTGTCTCTACTTCTGGAAGTTCTGGCATACCTATATTCCTCCATTATCACTTCGCGTCGAACCAGGTTGGACCGTAAGCATAATCTACTTTTAACGGAACCTTTAATTCAACAGCATTTTCCATCACATCAGGGACGATTTCCTTTAGAATATCCACTTCCTCTTGCGGTGCTTCAAAGATTAATTCATCGTGTACCTGCAGCAACAGGCGTGACTTGAGGTTTTCCGTTTCCATTCGAATGGCCATTTCAATCATTGCCTTTTTGATAATATCCGCCGCACTCCCCTGAATAGGTGTATTCATTGCTGTACGTTCTGCAAAGCTACGAATGTTAAAGTTTCGACTTGTTATTTCAGGTAGATATCTCCGACGATGTAGAAGAGTGCTGACATACCCTTTTTCCTTTGCATCGAGGACGATATTCTCCATATATTCTTTTACACCGGGATAGCTTTGTAAATATCGCTCGATAAACTGCCCCGCTTCTTTTCGCGTGATATGCAAACTCTGGGATAATCCATAATCACTAATTCCATAAACAATTCCAAAGTTTACCGCTTTAGCATGGCGTCGCATATTATCTGTGACCTCTTCTTTACTAACATGAAAGACATCCATTGCTGTTTTCGTATGAATATCTAGCCCTTCCCGGAATGCTTCAATCAACTTGTCGTCACCGGCAATATGCGCTAAAACGCGCAATTCAATTTGTGAGTAGTCCGCTGCGAATATGACCCACCCTTCTTCAGAAGGAACAAAAGCTTGACGAATTTTTCTTCCTTCCTCTAACCGAATTGGAATGTTTTGCAAGTTCGGATCTGTTGAACTTAGACGGCCAGTTTGTGTAAGTGCTTGATTAAATCTAGTATGGACCTTATCGGTTTTGCTATTGACTACTTTTTGTAAGCCCTCAATATAAGTTGATTGTAGCTTTCCTAGTTGGCGGTAATGCAATATTTCACGAATAATTTCATGCTTAGGAGCCAATTGCTCCAATACGTCAGCGCTCGTAGAATAGCCGGTTTTTGTTTTTTTCAGTGGTGGTAATCCTAGTTTCTCAAATAAAATGACCCCTAATTGTTTAGGAGAGTTGATATTGAAGGCTTCGCCAGCATAAGAATAGATTTTCTTTTCAATTTCATTTAATTGACTGCTGATATCCGCCCCCATTTTTCTAAGCCTATCCATATCAAGTTTTACACCCTGAAATTCCATGTCTGCTAAAACTAGCGAAAGCGGCATTTCTAACTCACGAAATAACTCATATTGTTCATTTTTCCCTAGCTCTTTTGCAAGTTGTGGTTTCATTTCAAAAATCGTGCTCGCTTTACGAGCCAAATGTTCGGCAACAATCGCTTCTTCAGGAATCTTTCGTTTCGCTCCTTTGCCATATACCGCTTGATCAGATTGAACATCGTAATAACCATGCAGTTTTGCAACAGCAGCGAAATCATCTGGAGACTCGGAAGGATTTAGAATATAAGAAGCGAGGATGACATCAAACTCAACTCCAACTAAATGGATACCGGCGTGTCGCAAAGCCACTTCTGATCGTTTTGCATCAAAGACGAATTTCTTTTTACTTTCATCTTCCGCCCAGCGTTTAAATGCTTCTGAATTGAGTGCTTGCTTTGTTGGCAAAAAGAAGTTCCCGTTTTCGTTGGAAATCGAAAAACCAATAATGGCAGCATAATGGTAGTTATCATCGAGAATTTCTACATAAAAGGCATTTTCGTCAGCAAAAATCTCATCCGTTATTTCCTCAGGGGTCGTCCAATCAATATCATCTAGTTCGACCTCTTCTTCAGCTACATCGCCTCCAATCTTGTCTAATAAGGAGTTGAAGCCAAGCTCTTTAAAGAATCTCACTAGTTCCTCCCGTTGATAGCCTTCATATTCTAATTCAGACAACTCAAGTTGGATTGGAGCTTCTCTTATGATTGTAGCTAGTTGTTTGCTCATAACCGCTTGGTCTTTAAACTCTTGCAGCTTTTCTTTAAGCTTCTTTCCACTTACTTGATCGATGGATTCCAGTAGGTTTTCAACACTATGAAATTCTTTTAATAGCTTAATGGCTGTCTTCTCACCAACACCAGGAACACCTGGAATATTATCAGACTGGTCACCCATTAAGCCTTTCATATCAACGATTTGATTAGCGTTCAGGCCATATTTTTCTTTAATATGATCAGGCGTATAATCTTCGATTTCACTAATCCCTTTTTTCGTTATACTGACAGTTATATTTTCGGAACTTAATTGGGTCAAATCCTTATCACCAGAGATTACTTTCACTTCAAAGCCTTCTTTTTCAGCCTTTGTTGCTAGAGTTCCGATAATATCATCGGCTTCATAGTTCTCAAGTTCATACTGAGAGATACCGTAAGATTTTAATAGTTCTCGAACAAACGGAAATTGCTCAGATAACTCTGGAGGTGTCTTTTGTCTCCCCCCTTTATATTCCTTAAATGTTTCATGTCTAAAAGTGGTTTTTCCCGCATCAAAGGCGACCATGATATGAGATGGTTTTTCATCTTCAAGAATCTTCATTAACATCGTTGTAAACCCATAAACGGCATTTGTATGTACACCTTTATCATTATTCAGCAACGGTAATGCAAAAAAAGCACGATACGCTATACTGTTGCCATCAATTAAAACTAACTTTTTTGCCAAATAATTCTCCTCCATTCTTATTCATATGTATGTTATAAATTATATTGAATACACCTTCTGACTGTTGCCATATAAGCGTCTTAAAACAATAGAATCAAACAGAAAGACCGTTCATTTTTCCTTCTTATTCTATCATGAGCTAGAAAAGAAAGAAAAATAACGGTCTTATAGAAATAAACTTAATTTAGTTAATCGTTAATTTGTTTCCCCCATTAGTAATCGTGCATACGGTGAATCAGATGGGAGAATGATAACCGTATCATCACCGATTGTTTGTTTATAAGATTCCAGCGTTCGGTATAAGGAATAGAATTCTGGGTCCTTAGAGAAAGCCTGATTGTAAACCTTAGCGGCTTCTGCCTCACCTTGACTTCGAATTTCCTCGGCATCCGCTTTCGCCTTTGCAAGGATTTCATTTACTTCTTTATCTGTTTTTGCTTCTATTCGGTTTTTATCCGCATCCCCTCTTGAAAGGTATTCTTGAGCGGTTGAGTGACGTTCTGAAATCATCCTAGTAAAGACCGATTGCTCATTCTCTTCTGGAAGATCCGTTCGTTTCATGCGGACATCTGTTACAGAAATCCCATATTGATCATTGGCGAGTAATTCATTTACTTGTTCCGTAATTTGATCATTCAAAGAACCGCGAGAAGACTTTTCATCGTTGATAATCTCATCATAATTCAATTGTCCAAGTAATGTTCTTGTCACGGAATAAACAAATTCCTCCATCCTTGATTCCGCTGCTTCGACTGTACGTGCATTGGAGATCATTTTCTTTGGATCATCGATTTTCCAAATGGCATAATTATCAATTAAGATTCGCTTTTTATCTCGAGTATTAATTTCTGCCTGTGACACGTCATATTTCATTTGATATTTAGGTAAAGTGCTGACACTTTGAATAAATGGAATTTTATAAGACAATCCAGGTTCGCTTTCAATTCTTACAACCTCACCAAACTGCCGAATGACCTTATACTCTCCTTCTTTTACAACAAAAAGATTGGTGAAAATGAACAGCAACAAAGCAAGAAGAATAACAAAGAAAAGACCAATTTTCGTGTATTTATTCCAACCGAAACTCATTTTGTTTGAGCGTTCGTTCATGTTGATAATGTTGTCATCAGCCATTATTCTCCTCGCTCCCTTCTTCTACAGCAGGCTTAGGCTGCTCATTATTCATTGTTCGTAATGGGAAGTACTTCATTGTATTTCCATCATCATTCATAATATAAATTTCGGCGCCAGGAAGGACCTGTTCTAATGTTTCAATAACCAATCGTTCTCTAGTGATTTCCGGATTCCCTTCATATTCACCATATAAAGCGTTGAAGACTGCAACATCTCCTCGGGAACGCTCGATTCGAGCTGCTTTTTCCCCTTCTGCTCGAGAGATGATCGCATCTTTTTCCCCTTCCGCTTCATTTAGCTTTTGATTTCGATACTTATTCGCTTCATTAATCTTCGTATTCATTGTTTCACGCGCATCAGTAACATCTGTAAAAGCTTTCCGAACATCCTCATTCGGCAGTTCTACATCTTGAAGTTTGACGGCTAAAATCGAGACTCCGATGTCGTACTTTTCAATTAAACTGGATAATAAATCTCGTACATCCGCTTCAATCTCTGCTTTTCCAGAGGTTAAGGCATCGTCAATTTTGGAACTTCCAATGATGCTTCTCAAAGAAGCCGATGTGGCATCATATAAGACATCTTTTGGAGATTCCGCATTAAACAAGTACTTTTCGGGATCCGTTATTTTCCACTGTACAACCAAATCAGCAAGGACAATATTTTCATCTCCGGTGATCATTTTTGTCTCGTCCGGAAAATCTTTTACCTCACCATCTTTTTGTTCATATCCAAACTGTAAGCTAAAGGTTTCTTTTGATAGAGTTTCAACTGATTGAATTGGCCAAGGCAACTTAAAATGCAATCCAGGATCACTAATTCCCTCTTCAACTTCCCCAAAAGTCAAGATAACGGCTTGTTCTGATTCATCGACGGTATACCAACTTGTTAACCCGACTAATAGCAGTAGTACGGCTAGCACGATGGCTCCGACTAGAACATATACTTTTCTTAAGGTCACCCATCTCTCCCCCTTCTTTATCTATATCTATTACTACGGATAAAGACCTAGATGGTTTCAAGAATCTTACAGAATCACACTATAAATCTTTTCGAAATTTCAGGATAAACGCAGTTCCTTCCCCTACTTTGCTTTCAACCTCAATCATTCCTTTATGGGCTTCCATAATATGCTTAACAATTGCCAATCCTAGACCGGTCCCTCCAGAATTCCTACTTCTGGCTTTATCTACTCTGTAGAACCGTTCAAAGATCCTAGATATTTCATTTTGTTCAATCCCAATCCCTGTATCTCTTACTGTGACAATCGCTTCGTTAGGTTTGTCAATTACCTCAAGGTAAACAGAGCCTCCATTTGGTGTATAGGTAATTGCATTGGCAACTAGATTAAGAAAAACCTGCTTTAATCGATCTGCATCTCCCATAATGCGTACGTTCGGACTTTCCGTTTGAAAGTGGAGCTGAATGGACTTTTCTACCGCTCTCGCTTTTAGGATTGTGAGAGCATCGGAGATTTGATTAGTTAATTCAATTTCCTGAAGCTTTAAAGTAAAGCCATTTTGCTCAATTCTCGAAAGCTCCAACAGATCCTGAATCAGTAACTGAAGTCGGTCACTTTCTTTTAAAATAATTTCTAAGAACGACTCTAAAGTTTGTTTATCATTCATTGCCCCATCAAGTAATGTTTCGGAAAAGCCTTTTATTGATGTAATCGGGGTCTTTAATTCATGCGAAACATTTGCAACAAAATCCTTGCGCATAATTTCGAGCTTTTTTAATTCAGTAATATCATGAAAGACAAGTAAAACCCCTTTCCAATCCTTATCCGAACTAATAATGGGAACCCCATAAATTTCAAAGTGCTTTCGTTCGATTCCAATTGGAAGTACCACTTGTTTTCGCTTTTTTTGTTCCGTCATAAAGATTTCTTCAATAACCGAATTTATTTCTTTATGTTCGATGACTTCATGATAAAGATTATATAAATACTCATTCTGGTTTACCTGAAAAATCTCTTTATAGGTTTTATTAATAAGATTGATATAGCCTCTTTTATCAATTAAGATGAGGCCACTTCCCATGTTTTCGATCAAAGCGCTTAAGCGATCTTGCTGCACTTCTTGGGATTTCATTAAGTCTTGTAAATTACGAGCAAGGATATTTATCGAAGTACTGAGCATTCCCGTTTCATCAATATGGTCTTCATACGTTCTCGCTCGATAATTTCCCTTTGCTAACTCAATTGCTACCTTTGTTGCCGATTCGATTGGTTTTGTATAACGATTTGTTATTTTTGAACCAAGCAAAATAATGACAACTAGCGCTAAACCGAGGCTAAGACTTAAAACCCACCAAAGTTGATGATAGGCATTTTTCATTTCATTAACCTTTGATGCTAAAAAGATATATCCCTCAACTTGACCATTTTTTTCAATTGCTTCCCAATAATATTGCAAGGTTGTTCCGTGAGAATACTTCCCTTCGCTTGCACCACTATCTCTTTCTGATAAGGCTTTTTCGAGGATATGTTGATGAAGGGCATTGTTATTATTGTTATTATCATCCGAATCAAATTGAATAGTACCATTACGATCTACAATGGTAATACGAGTTTTCAGAAACTCACTGATTTCATTAAGTTGTGATTGATCGAGAACAGCCATACCCCCATCTTTTTCAATTATATAAGAAACAATATCGATTTCATTTTGGAGCCGTTCATTAAAGTTATTTAAATAATGACTTTTAAAAAGTTGTCCGAGGACAATTCCCAAACCTAATAGGACAGTAATCAGCAACGTAATTAAAGCAAAGAGAAGACGAGTACGGTATTTTGTCATCCTTTCTTTGGTTCCTCCAACTTGTAACCTAAGCCGCGAATCGTTTTAATGTAGACTGGTTTTTTTGTATTTTGTTCGATTTTATCTCTTAAATGACTTATATGTACATCGACAATCCGAGAGTCTCCTGCAAAATCATACTGCCATACCGCACTTAAAAGTTGATCCCTTGTTAACACTCGCCCTTTATTTTTTGCAAGATAAACGAGTAATTCAAACTCTTTAGGAGTTAATTCTAGTAACTCTCCCGAAAAGTAAGCTTCATAGTTTTCAGAGAGTATTTTTAAATCCCCGATTTGGATTTGTTCTCCTTCTTGCTCTTCTCGTACCTTGTGTTCTTCTGGAATTTGTTGAGAACGCCGAAGGATTGCTTTCACCCGCGCAACAACTTCCCGCGGACTAAACGGCTTTGTCATATAATCGTCTGCGCCTAGTTCAAGCCCTAGAATTTTATCAAACTCATCATCTTTAGCTGTTAGCATTAAAATAGGCGTCATAACTTTTTCTTGGCGAAGACGTTTGCAGACTTCAATTCCATCTAATTTGGGCAGCATTAAATCCAAAATAATCAAATCTGGGTTTTCCTCCAATGCTAGTTTTTCCCCTTCTGCACCATCCATGGCGGTAATTACTTCAAATCCTGCTTGCTCCAAATTATATTGCAACAACGTCATAATAGATTGTTCATCGTCAACTACCAATACCTTCGTCATAAGTTCCTCCAGTAAAATATTTAAAAATTTCTTTCCTTTATTATAAACCTTTCTGAAGAACTACTTAAAGGCTTCTTACAGTTCGGTAAAAAACTTTACAATCCCTTAACAATATCACTAGGGCTTGGAAAAAAAGCTAATCTGAAACCTCATGAGGCTCTAATTCGATTAACAGCTGATTAGATAAATAACCGTTCGCAATTCCTTAACACAATTTCGGACAATCGAACGACTGCAAACCAAAAAAAGAGTGCTTGAAGGCACTCTTTTAAAAGTTCTCTAACGCCTGCCCCTCATCAACATGAAGCGGATAAGGTGGAGAGACGATAAGCTTAGCAACAAGGACATCCAAGTTTTCCTCATTTGTAGCATTTACGGTGATCTCAACTGTATGATTGTCTCGGTTTACCGCCGTCACTTCAAATAGAAATTCTACGGTTCCATAATGATAGACCGGATTCGGAAACTCAATTTCTTGTTTTAAAATATAACTACCTGGTCCTGGTAAATATTTTGAAACTGCAGATGTGATGATTCCTGTTAACATAATAGTAGGAACAACTGGTTTTTTGTGCGGGGTCTGGGAGGCATAATCATGTTGAATATACAATGGGTTTGAGTCATTTGTAAGACCTAGAAACAATAAAAGCTCCTTATCTTCTATTTTTTCTGTTAAACTGAGTTTTTCTCCTACATTAATATCCTCAATTGTTCTTCCAAGCTTTTGTTTTTTCCCTAACAACATAGCATCTTCCCCCATAATAATAATCTCTACTATTATTAGCAAAAAAATCGGGGACCAATCCCCGATTTTTCTTGTAGTACCATATTATGCTAATACATCCATAACATTACGAACAGATTCAGCAGATTTATCAAGTGCTGCTTTTTCTTCAGCTGTTAAGTCTAATTCGATTACCTGCTCAATCCCATTCGCTCCAAGGACCGTTGGTACTCCCAAGTAAATTCCATTATAACCATATTCGCCCTCAAGATATGCAATTGCAGGAAGAACACGACGTTGGTCTTTAACAAGTGCTTCCACCATTTCAACTAGGGATGCGGCAGGTGCATAATAAGCACTTCCATTCCCTAACAGGTTAACAATTTCTCCCCCACCTTTACGAGTGCGTTCCACAATTGCATCTAAGCGCTCTTTCGGTATTAACGTCTCAAGCGGAATTCCTCCTGCATATGAGTAGCGAACAAGCGGCACCATATCGTCTCCATGTCCTCCAAGAACAAAACCAGTAATATCTTTTACCGAAAGATTAAGTTCTTGAGCTACAAATGTGCGGAAACGAGCAGAATCAAGAACACCTGACTGTCCGATTACTCGGTTTTTTGGAAAGCCTGATTCTTTAAATACCGTATAAGTCATTGCATCAACTGGGTTTGTTAACACAACAATATGGCAATTTGGAGAGTATTTCACGATTTCCCTAGTAACCGCTTTCATAACCTTTTGATTTGTTTGAACTAAATCATCTCGACTCATCCCCGGTTTGCGCGCAATCCCCGCTGTAATTACCACTACATCTGAATCTTTTGTATCCTCATAATTAGAAGTTCCAATTATATTAGCATCAAACCCCTGAATTGGCCCAGCTTCCAACATATCGAGAGCTTTCCCTTTTGTCGGATTTTCAGCTTGTGGAATGTCGACTAGTACAACATCTCCAAGTTCTTTTTGCGCCAGAATAAAAGCGGTGGTTGCCCCAGTGAATCCTGCACCAATGACAGAGACTTTTTTACGTTTTAAAGACATAAACCATCCTCCTAGAATCCATTTTTTATTCTACTTATATCAAAATTGTTGTTTAACTACAATAAAGGGGGCTTAAAAAAGCCCCCTTCATTCAGTTCTTATTCCATATTTTTGATTAGTTCGTCACCGAACTCTGAGCATTTCACTTCTGTTGCGCCATCCATTAGACGAGCGAAATCATAAGTAACAACCTTAGAAGCAATTGTGTTTTCCATTGATTTCACAATCATGTTGGCTGCTTCGTTCCAACCTAAGTGTTCAAGCAATAGAACACCAGAAAGGATAACAGAAGATGGGTTTACTTTATCTAGTCCAGCATATTTTGGAGCTGTACCATGAGTAGCTTCAAAAATAGCATGACCAGTTTCATAATTGATGTTTGCTCCTGGCGCGATACCAATTCCACCAACTTGTGCAGCAAGTGCATCAGAGATATAGTCTCCGTTTAGGTTCATTGTCGCAACAACATCAAACTCTTTTGGACGAGTTAAAATTTGTTGTAAGAAGATATCAGCAATCGCATCTTTCACGATGATCTTACCAGCTGCTTCAGCATCAGCTTGTGCTTTATTCGCTGCATCTAAACCTTGCTCATCTTTGATACGATCGTATTCTGCCCAAGTGAATACTTTATCACCGTATTCTCTTTCAGCAAGTTCGTAGCCCCAGTTCTTGAAGGCACCTTCAGTGAACTTCATGATATTGCCTTTATGTACTAGAGTTACTGACTTACGACCTTCTTTAATCGCATAATCGATTGCAGCACGTACTAGGCGGCTTGTTCCTTCTTCTGAAACAGGCTTAATTCCAAGACCAGAAGTTTCAGGGAAGCGGATTTTATTTACACCTAGTTCATTCTGAAGGAAGTTGATTAATTTTTTCACTTCATCAGAACCCTTTTGGTATTCGATACCAGCATAGATGTCTTCAGTGTTTTCACGGAAGATAACCATGTCAGTGTCTTGTGGACGTTTAACTGGTGAAGGTACGCCTTCAAACCAACGAACTGGACGCAAGCATACGAAAAGATCTAATTCTTGACGTAACGCAACGTTTAGAGAACGAATTCCGCCACCGATTGGTGTTGTAAGAGGTCCTTTAATCGCGATTAAATATTCATTGATAACATCAAGCGTTTCAGACGGTAGCCACTCACCTGTTTGGTTGTATGCTTTTTCTCCAGCTAATACTTCTTTCCAGACAAGCTTACGCTCACCTTTATATGCTTTTTCAACTGCAGCATCTAAAACTCTGCTTGCAGATGCCCAAATATCAGGACCTGTTCCATCACCTTCAATAAAAGGAACGATTGGGTTGTTTGGTACGTTTAATACTCCATTTGTAACTGTGATTTTTTCACCTTGTTGTGTCATGATATATCTCCCTCCAAATTATTCACTAGAATAGAAGGTTACAACCTGTATAAACCTCCTATTCTATTCCAGTGTGCCACTATTAAGAATCATAAACTTTCCCATCTAGTGGCACTTTCTCTCTTTTTCTAATTGAGATTTATATATTGATTGAACTTGGGCTATTAACCTCTTAGCTCAATTGCAACATACTTTTGCATTCCAGGTCCTGTATACTCAGCACGTGGACGAATTAAGCGGTTGTTAGAGTATTGCTCAAGGATATGTGCAAGCCATCCAGATACTCGGCTAACAGCGAAGATTGGCGTGAACAAATCATGATCAATTCCCAGACTATGGTAAACAGAAGCAGAGTAAAAGTCAACATTTGGTGGTAACTTCTTCTCTCCAGTCACGATTGCTTCAATCTTAGTAGACATTTGATACCAGTGTGGCTCTCCTGTTAATTCAGTGAGTTTAGCTGACATGTCACGAAGATGCTTCGCGCGTGGATCGCCTAGGCGATAAACTCGATGCCCAAAGCCCATAATTTTTTCTTTATTATCAAGCTTTTGACGGATATACGGTTCCACGTTTTCTAATGTTCCGATTTCAGTCAACATCTTCATAACAGCCTCATTTGCACCACCGTGAAGAGGACCTTTTAATGCACCAATCGCTGCTGTAACGCCTGAATAAACATCAGATAATGTAGCTACACATACACGTGCAGTGAATGTCGATGCATTTAACTCATGGTCCGCATGCAGAACAAGTGCCTTATTAAAAGCTTCTACAGCAATAGCTTCTGGCTCTTTACCAGTTAACATATATAAGAAGTTAGCTGCAAAGCCCAAGTCTTTGCGTGGTGCTACTGGTTCTAAACCTTTACGAATACGAGCGAATGCAGTGACAATGGCAGGCATTTTTGCTTGAAGGCGGATAGCTTTACGATAATTCGCTTCTTCATCCATAACATCTGCCTCTTCGTCATGTAGCCCCAACAATGAAACCGCAGTTCGAAGTGCGCCCATAGGATGAATCTTATCGATTGGGTACAATTTGAAGTGATCTAGAACCTCTTTTGGCAATTCCATATTTTCTGCCAATTGAGTTTTCAATTCATCTAGTTCAGTAGCAAGTGGGAGTCTTCCATGCCATAATAAATAAATGACTTCCTCAAAGCTTGCATTTTCAGCAAGATCATCGATGTTATACCCTACATAAGTAAGTGTGTCATCAATGATTGAACTAATGGAAGATGTCGTTGCCACTACCCCTTCAAGACCACGTGTTACTGTCATACTGAATCTCTCCTTCTCCTGGTAATTTTCCCCATTTCGTATTTTTTCTTTCTTTCTGCTACTGGAGCATAAATCATAATACAAAGTAAGAAATTTCTGAACTATTAGTTGCAATAAGCCTTCCTTTCCTTCCCCAGTATCCTGTAGACCGAGCGCTTGCTCAGAAATCAGCCAAAAAAGAAAATGCTTACATTATCCCTTAACGAAAAACCCGTATATCCGGGTTCTATCAATGATGAAAGGAAGAGCAAGTATAATTACAAGTCCTATTATAAACAATTCTCTGACTTTTGTGAATGAAAAGTAGTTAATTAGCAAAAAAAATGTTATTGCGCCAAAAAACTATTTGAAAATCTCAAAGATTTTCATTGCAACATAGGCAATTCCAGCACCAATTAAAGGACCAACCGCAACCCCTTTAAAAATGGTCACCGCCAAAATAGTGCCGAGCACAAGCGCAGTAGTAATATGTGGATCGGCCGCGAGAAGAACGACTCCCCCTTTTGCAAGGAGCGCAACCAAAATACCAGAGATAAGTGCAATCCACGCATATGGGGTTTTAAACGCACTTGATAAATCTTTAAAACCAATATCACCACTTGCGATCGGGGCTAAGACAGCGATCGTAATGATCGTTACCCCCCAATTAATCCCCTTTCCTTGGATAAAAGAAAAGACCTTTGAATCCATGCCAAGAAGTTTTAGTACGATAAGCACTCCAACTGCAATCATTAAAGATTGGTTCTTTACGATTAAGGCGATTACTAGTAATAAGCCTAAGAAAAGCAGAGGTTCATATACCACTTTCTTCGCCCCTTCCAAGGTTGTCACTATTGTAACATAATTTATTCAGTTTCATCAAAAATTTCTCATTATTCCCATTTAACATACATATAGACCTTCTTTTTTGTTATTAACGTTTTATCCCTGATTGGAACAACTTTTCGAGAACGACTTCGTTAGAGCAGGAATTGACTAGCTATGTGGCGAATTCCTCCATAATCTTACTATTTAAAGTTGTTAAGGAGGATTGCATTGAATCCCGTCTATGTAAATAGGGTCATTCGATCATTATTAGTTGTTGCCATTATCCTACTTTCCATAGTTTCTGTTTATTTCCTTACAAAGTTTGCCTATCCATTTATCATTGGTTTATGTATTGCTTTTTTTATCAATCCACTCGTAAATTTCTTTGAGCGAAAAGTGAAAATGCCAAGAGGAATCGCCGTCTTTGTCGCCTTATTTTTAATCTTCTCTCTGATAGCCGGTTTGGTTTCTTTATTAATTGTAGAAATTGTGGCCGGTGCAGAATACTTGGCTAAGGTCGTGCCAAATCATATTGAAACCTTAATCGATTACATTGAAATGATCTTTGCAGCTCAACTTATTCCACTTTATAACCAGCTTTCAAGTATGTTTATGAACCTTGAAACTGGTCAACAAGACACCATTCTTGAGAATATCCAAAACGTTGGGACTCAAGTCGGAGGCACGATTGGGAGTTTTATTCAGCGATTTTTTGAAAAAATCCCCAATATGCTCGGATGGTTACCAACTGCTGCGACCGTGATTATATTCTCTCTCTTAGGGACATTTTTTATTAGTAAAGATTGGTATCGATTATCCGCTATTGGCAGTAGGTTCATCCCTGGTAAAGCGAGATCTAGTGGGAAAACAGTCTTTGTTGACCTGAAAAAAGCATTATTAGGGTTTGTCACTGCACAGGCCACACTAATTTCAATCACAACGATTACCATTTTAATCGGTTTGTTAATTCTACGAGTTGATTATGCCATTACGATTGCACTTGTTACAGGCCTAGTCGACATTGTGCCCTATTTAGGAACCGGAGCTGTCTTTGTACCGTGGATTATTTTCGAAGCAATCACTGGTGATATGCGACTTGCAATCGGTTTAGGTGTACTTTACATTATTGTGTTAGTTCAACGTCAGCTGATTGAACCAAAAGTACTTTCTTCTAACATTGGAATTGATCCTTTAGCAACATTAGTCGCCTTGTTTGTCGGCTATAAGTTAATCGGTTTCCTTGGATTGATTGTGGGACCAGTCGTTCTCGTGATTGTTAACACATTGCACCGTGCAAATGTATTCCATGACGTTTGGGATTTCATTGTTGGCTCTGGAAAACCAAAAATATAGCGTAACCTTAACGAATAATCGTAATGGTCCCCTTGTCCATTCGTTTTTTAAAATATTTTGTTAACCACTGCTTTACATATGTCCGAGTTATCGGGAACAACAATAAAAATCCTGTCACATCTGTGACAAATCCTGGAGTAAGCAGTAAGGTTCCACCTACTAAAATACAAACACCATCAAGTAAAGCATCACCTGGCATCATACCGCGGCTTAAAAGGTCTTGAACCTTGTGAATCGCCATCAGTCCCTGTTGCTTTGCTAAATAAGCACCTAAGATTCCTGTGAGCAGAATTAAAGCCATTGTTGGGAAAGCCCCTATGGTTTGACCAATTAATAATAATAGTGCAATTTCTACAGCTGGAATAATTACAATTACTAAGAATAAATATCTCATTGTATACACCTCGCAATGCTTGTTTTCCCTCTATTATACGCATTTTTAATGGGAGGAAGTCCATTAGAAGTCCACAAAGGATAAATTAAAAAGAACGAGCACACATGCCCGTTCTTTTTTAACGCTCTTTTCTCAAACTTTGTTGCCTTTGAACAAATGATACAACTGAAAAGAGATAGGTCATACCAAATAATAGCTTCTTAATTAGAAAAGAGCTTGCAGATATCATTAAAACTTACGAAATGGCTTACTATTGCGTTAAAATCAGTTTTAGGATTTTAACACCATTCTTTACAAAAACAGCCTCTTTTAAAACTTACAATACATTCGTACGGCCGTTATAAATGATTCCTCTTTGTGCGTCAACAGTAATTTCTTGACCTTCTGTAAAACGCTCCATAGCATCTTCCACACCGACAATTACTGGAATGCCCACATTCAATCCAACAACTGCAGCATGACTTGTTAAACCACCCTCTTGGGTAATGAGAGCGGCACATTTTTCAATGGCAGGAACCATTTCGCGATCAGATCCAATCGTAACAAGAATGTCTCCCGCTTGTACCTTATCTATTGCTTCTTGAGCATTTTGAGCTAAAACGACTTTCCCATATGCGCTTTTGCGTCCAATGCCTTGAGCTTTAACAATGACATCTCCGACAACATGGATTTTCATAATGTTTGTTGTTCCTGATTCACCAACCGGTACGCCAGCAGTGATCACAACTAGATCACTATTATTTACTAAACCACTATTCATGCTATCTTCTACTGCATTCGATAACATTTCATCGGTTGTATCTGCCTTTTTCCCTAACTGAGGATAAACACCCCATACTAAAGCTAATCGACGCTGAACAAAGTCATTTGATGTAACCGCAACAATTGGTGCTTTTGGACGGTATTTAGAAATCATCCGAGCAGTGTGTCCACTTTCAGTTGGAGTAATAATCGCCTTCACGTCCAGGTTTAGTGCTGTATGTGCAACAGACTGTCCGATGGCATCCGTGATGCTATGTTCTGTTGACTTACTACGAGCTGATAATAAGTTCTTATGGTTTAATGCCTGTTCTGCACGTGAAGCAATATTGTGCATCGTTTGAACTGCTTCAACTGGATATTGTCCAGCAGCTGTTTCACCTGAAAGCATAATTGCATCAGTACCATCAAAAATTGCATTGGCTACGTCACTTGCCTCTGCACGTGTTGGTCTTGGATTACGTTGCATTGAATCTAACATTTGCGTTGCAGTAATAACTGGCTTCCCAAGCGTATTACACTTTTTAATTAATTCCTTTTGTACAAGTGGAACTTCTTCCGCAGGAATTTCTACACCTAAGTCTCCACGGGCAACCATTAAACCGTCTGAAACCGCTAAGATTTCATCGATATTATCGACACCTTCTTGGTTCTCAATCTTAGGAATGATGTTAATATGGGAAGCATTGTTTTCTTCCAATAGTTCACGAATTTCTAGAACATCCGAACCACGTCTAACAAAAGATGCAGCGATAAAATCTACCCCTTGTTCAATTCCAAAGCGAATATCGTTGGCATCCTTCTCCGTAATACCTGGTAATTTAACAGAAACACCTGGAACATTAACACCTTTTTTATTTTTCAAAGTACCGCTATTTAAAATTTTTGTTTTGATTTCATTTTTCGCCTTATCAATGTCTAACACTTCAAGACCAATTAATCCATCATCTAATAAAATTTTATCTCCTGGTTTCACATCATCGATGAGGTTTTCATATGTAACGGAAAACTTTTCTGTTGTACCAAGTACCTCAGTCATTGAAACAATGATCTCGTTACCAGCTTGAAGCTCAATAGCACCGTTCTCCATATTATTTGTCCGAATTTCAGGACCTTTTGTGTCTAATAAAATCGCAACAGTTTTACCTGTTTTCTCTGACGCTACACGGATATTCTTAATTCTTTGGCCATGCTCGTCAAAGTCACCGTGAGAGAAATTTAGACGGGCAACATTCATTCCCGCTTCCATCAACGCTGTTAAATTTTCAATACTTTCACTTGCTGGACCAATGGTACATACAATCTTTGTTTTACGCATTAAAAGTGAACCTCCCTGAATTTGCTTCTTAAATAGATAATTCTTTTGAAAGTTTATAGATGTCTAAATCAATCTTATGAGGCATAGCTAACGCTTCTATGATATCATAATCTACCAACTGGTTGTTCTCGATACCGACTGCACGTCCACCTGTATTATTCAATAATAGTTCAACTGCTCTAGCACCAAGACGACTTGCTAGTACACGGTCGGTAACAGTTGGCGTTCCCCCACGCTGAACATGGCCTAGAACCGTAACCCTTGTATCCATTTTTGTTACTTCTTCAATCTGTTTTCCCGCTTCGTATCCACTCATTACCCCTTCAGCAACGATAATGATACTATGCTTTTTGCCTCGTTCTTGTCCATTTTTCAATCGCTGAGCAATTTCTTGAATATCTTGTTCTGCTTCAGGGATTAAAATCGTCTCTGCTCCTCCAGCTAATCCAGCCCATAGCGCAATGTCCCCTGCGTTTCGCCCCATTACCTCAATCACGAAAGTTCTTTCGTGTGAAGAAGCTGTATCACGAATCTTATCGACTGCGTCAATAACTGTATTGACAGCTGTATCGAAACCAATCGTAAATTCTGTTCCTGGAATATCATTATCAATTGTTCCTGGAACACCTACACAAGGAAAGCCCTCTTCCGTCAAAAGCATTGCCCCACGGTAAGAGCCGTCCCCACCAATAACAACCAAACCTTCAATCCCATGTTTTTTTAATTGTTCAATCCCTTTTTGTCGACCTTCTTTTGTCTTAAACTCCTCACTGCGAGCAGATTGAAGAAAAGTACCTCCACGATGAATAATATCTCCTACAGAACCCAGTTCCAGTTTTTTGATATTTCCACTCATTAATCCAGCATATCCACCGAAGACTCCATAAATCTCCATATCATGGTAGATCGCTTTTCTGACCACTGCACGTACTGCCGCATTCATACCTGGGGCGTCACCGCCACTAGTTAGAACACCGATTCGTTTCATAGTCACTCACCTCTTCTTTATAATTATGTATCCTATTGGGTAACAATAATTTCCATTATGTACGCTACCTATTGGATTAGTTTTAAACACCAATATTTTAAAAATACCATGAAGATTAGCCTATCACAAGAATAGACATTAAATACTCATAAAGACAGAATAATGAGTATAATGGAAGCGTTTCATCCTAATTGAAAGCGGTGCTATTATTGAAAAATTTAAAAAAGAACGTGTAAAAAACACGTTCTTAATTTACCCCGATATATTCATTTAATGACGAATATTGCCCAATCAATTTATATTTTTTATATCGATGATCGATGATTTCTTCCTCAGAATATCCAGATAATGACTTTAACGATGCTAATAAGGTCTGGTCAATCGCTTGAACCTGTTTTTCTAAATCGCGATGGGCCCCACCTCTTGCTTCAGGAATAATTTCATCCACTACTCCTAATTCTTTCAAATCTGGAGCGGTAATTCGCATTGTCTCTGCCGCTTTTTTTGCTTGCGAAGCATCTCTCCACAGAATAGAGGCTGCCCCTTCTGGAGAGATTACGGAATAGGTTGAGTTTTCGAGCATATGAATATGATTTCCAACTCCAAGAGCCAGTGCTCCCCCACTACCACCTTCTCCTATTACGATACAAACAACCGGTACTTTTAAGCCTGCCATTTCGAATAGGTTCCTTGCAATGGCTTCACTCTGTCCTCTTTCTTCAGCGGCCTTTCCTGGATACGCACCTTTCGTGTCAATAAAGCAAATAATTGGTCTTCTAAATTTTTCAGCCTGTTTCATTAAACGAAGTGCCTTTCGATACCCTTCAGGATGAGGCATTCCAAAGTTCCTTCGGATATTCTCTTTTGTATCTTTCCCGCGTTGGTGTCCAATTACAGTGACGGGCAAACCGTGATATTTTGCAATACCACCAACAATGGCCTCGTCATCGCCAAAGACTCGATCTCCATGGCATTCAAAGAAATCTGTAAAAAGTTTAGAAATATAATCCAAACTAGTTGGACGCTCTGGATGACGAGCAATTTGAACACGATCCCACGGTTTTATATTCTCATATATCTCATTTTCTAACTTCTCTAGTCTAGCTTCAAGTTTTTCAATTTCTGCAGATAAGTCCATATCCGTGTTTTGGGTATAATCTCTTAGTTCAGAAATCTTTTTCCTTAATTCAACCACTGGTTTTTCAAATTCTAAATCTCCTGCCACCGATTAATCCCCCCCGGTTGATGTATTTCTAAAATGGACGCGATGGTTTCACGTAAATCGGAACGTGAAACAACCGCATCTAGCTGTCCATGCTTAAGTAAAAACTCTGATGTTTGGAAATCCTCAGGAAGTTCCTCACGGATGGTCTGTTCAATGATTCTACGCCCAGCAAACCCGATTAAGGCACCTGGCTCAGCAAAATTATAATCTCCTAATGAAGCGAAACTTGCTGAAACACCCCCCGTGGTCGGATGCGTCATAATTGAGATAATCAATCCTCCATGGTCACTAAATCTCTTAAGAGCCGCGCTTGTTTTTGCCATTTGCATTAAACTTAGCACGCCCTCTTGCATTCTAGCACCTCCGGAGGCCGTAAAAATAATAAATGGTACCTTCAATTCATCCGCCTTTTCAATCGCTAATGTAATCTTCTCTCCTACTACCGACCCCATGCTTCCCATACGGAAAGAAGCATCCATAATAGCGACTACTACATTCAAACCATCTATGCTCCCAGTCCCCGTAACCACTGCTTCATTTAAATTTGTTTTTAACCGGTCTTTCTCAAGCTTATCCTCATAGTCCGGAAAATCTAAGGGATTTCCAGAAATCATACCATTGTTCAATTCCTCAAAGCTTCCTAAATCAACGAAGCTATCAATTCGCTCCTTGGAATTCATTTGATGATGAAAGCCACAATGGAAACATACCTTGAGGTTTTTCACCAACTCTTTTGTATACATAATCTTTTTACAGCTCGGACATTTTGTCATAATTCCTTCAGGGACATCCTGTTTTGCTGTTTCAGAAGGGATGGTGGCGTATTTTTTCTTTTTTGTAGTTTTCGTAAATAGTTCTTTCAGCAAGGTAATACCTCCCTTATTGATTTAACAATGACACTCCAAAAGTGGACAGACCACTAAAAAACAAAATCATGCCCGAATCCTCATCTTGTATAAAGCCTGTCCTTTACTATATAACAATCGGGAGGTGGATTCTGTTGAATATTGTCACGACTCGTACGACAAATTACGCAGCCTTCGATATTTGATGAGGACTCGGTCAATATCCCCTTGTTCAAGAAATTCCACTAATTCTAGATAGTCTTCCTTGTTTGTTTTAAATTCCTCTCGATTCGTTGCCTGATAATAGTCTACTAGTATCTGCCAAATGCGATAGATAAGATGATTATCTGCTAGATCCGCTATTCTAATAAAAAAATCATTATCCTCAACGTTATGTTCATTCACCCAAGCTTTTAAACGTTGAAAGTCATTTTTATCTCGTTTAAGGACCGCTAACCGCAAACAGTCCATTTCGACTAAATATTTTGTCTCAATCACATCACGAACCGCTTTTTGATCTTGGAGAATAAAAGTACTTAACAGTTGGACAAGCTGATTGCCACGAAAATCCCTGATAAAAGTCCCTTCTCCTCGCCTAGTTTCAATTAACCCAAGCAGTTCTAGAGCTCTTAGGGCCTCCCGAACAGAGGAGCGTCCCGCATTGAGACGCTCCGATAGTTCCCGTTCTGAAGGGATTTTGTCACCAGGTTTAAGGCCATCTTTCTCGATAATCATTCTTAACTGTTTCACAATTTCGATATATACTTTCGTTGAGCTTTCATTTTGGCCCACCACTGCTATCACTCGCTTTTTTCGATAATAGAGAGCCGGCGTGTGCGATCCTTCACTTCTTCTGGATCCACTTTAATTCTAGCCACGCCTGTTTCCATTGCCGCTTGCGCAACCGCAGCAGCAACAGCAGGAGCTACACGCGGATCAAATGGTCCAGGAATCACGTAATCACTCGACAACTCTTCTGCACTAACTAAACCAGCAATTGCTTCTACAGCAGCAACCTTCATTTTTTCATTAATATGAGTAGCCCTAGCATCCAGCGCACCTCTAAAAATCCCTGGGAAAGCGAGCACATTGTTAACTTGATTAGGGAAATCAGAACGTCCTGTACCAATTACTTTAACTCCTGCTGCTTTTGCCTCTTCTGGCATAATTTCTGGAGTTGGATTTGCCATCGCAAACACAATTGGATCAGGGTTCATTGTCTTAACCATTTCCGCTGTCAATGCACCAGCAGCTGAAACGCCAATGAAAACATCTGCTCCAACAATAGCATCAGCAAGGCTTCCTTTAACATTATTGCGGTTTGTGTATTTGGCAATTTCTGCTTTTATAGTATTCATACCCTCAGGACGCCCTTCATAGATGGCTCCCTTAGTATCACACATGATAATGTCACGAACTCCATAAGAATAAAGTAACTTGATAATCGCGATTCCCGCTGCACCTGCCCCATTGGCAACTACCTTAATTTCAGTCATCTTCTTGCCCGTAATCTTCAACGCATTTACAAGACCGGCTACAGTTACAATAGCTGTACCATGCTGGTCGTCATGGAAAACAGGAATATTCGCTTCTTTTTTCAAGCGTTCTTCAATGACAAAACAATTCGGAGCAGCAATATCCTCAAGGTTTACTCCGCCAAATGTTGGTTCCATTAACTTTACCGTTTCAACAATTTTATCAATATCTGTTGTATTTAAACAAATTGGGAAAGCGTCTACGCCTGCAAAACTTTTAAATAGCACTGCTTTTCCTTCCATAACAGGTAAAGCTGCTTCAGGTCCAATATTTCCTAACCCTAACACGGCTGTACCATCTGAAACAACAGCGACCATATTGCCTTTCATCGTATAATCAAATACGGTTTCAGGCTTATCATAAATTTCCTTACAAGGTTCTGCCACCCCTGGAGAGTATGCTAGGCTTAAATCTTTTGCATTTTTAACTGGAACCTTTGATTTTGATTCCAATTTACCTTTGTGCTCTTTGTGCATATGCAATGCTTCATCTCTTAAGTTCAACTAAAGTCCACTCCCTTTTATCATTAAAAAAAAGGTCCTCTATCGCGAGCAAAACGTCTTTAGGTGGTCAGACCACATTTTCTTTTACAATATAACACATTCCAGAAACTTGTAAAAGGCTATTTTTTTAGGACGACATTTTTCTCACCGAGGAATTCCCTTAGAGCTTCCAAACAAGGTTTGGAACCATCCACTTGATAGTCTTTACTTAATAGCACTGTTTTTTCTATATCCGCATAGTGAAGAATGACTGGTATTGACCCATTGTGTTTTTTCAGAACTTCTTTTAACTCGTATAAGTGATCTGCTTCTTGATGACTTGAATCAACTTTCAAATACAGTGTAGGCTGTTTTTGCTGAACTGCTTTTCTCTCCTGATCAAGGTCGAGTAGACTTTGAATAATAAATTGCCTTTTCCCATTTCTTTCTTCAAGCTTCCCTTCAAGCAGGACAATTTCTCCTTGCTTTAAATTATGTCCTGAGCGTTTATAGACTAACGGAAAGGCAACCGCTTCGATTTCATCACTAGGATCACTAAGAGTATAAAAGGACATCGCTTCACCTTTTTTTGTTCGGATCATCTTAGCATCCGTAATGTATACCCCTATTTTTGCACGTTCTCCGGTTTGAATATCCATGATTGCCCTTGCACCAGCTTGAGCAAATGCTTCTTTTCTTACGGAAATTGGATGAGTCGATAAATACAGCCCTAGCACTTCCTTTTCAAAGGCCAGTTTATCTTCTACTCTCATCGGATCAACCATGACGTATTTAGGTTTGATATCGAATTCAGCCTCGGCAAACAGACCAAATTGATTTTCGTCATCCGGAGCCATCAATTGAGCATGTTCGGCTGCAACATCCAGGGTCGCTAATAATGTTGCACGATCATGGCCAAATTCATCAAAAGCACCCGAATGCACTAGCGCCTCCATCGTTTTTCGATTCATAACTTTCTGAGGAACCCGAAGGCAAAAATCAAACAAATCGGCAAAAGCTTTTTTCCTCCTTGCTTGAAAGATCGCCTTTAATGCTACTGCCCCAACTCCTTTAATACCTGCAAGACTATATCGAATATTATTACCTTCAACCAAAAAACTAAAATGACTTTTATTAATCGAAGGGGGTAATAATTCATAGCCTCTATGTGTCAATTCCCTAGCATATTGAGTCATCTTCGCTTCATTTCCAAGCGATGAAGTCATTAATGAAGCAAGAAAATAAAGCGGGTAATGCGCTTTTAAAAAAGCTAACTGATAGGAGATAAAACTATAAGCTACCGCATGGCTGCGATTAAAACCATAATTAGCAAAACGTACTATCAAATCATAAATCTGATTGGCTGTTTGCTCTTTGTATCCTTTCCCTAGTGCCCCTTTAACAAAATGAGTTCTCTCCTTATCAAGCACTTCTTTTTTCTTTTTACTCACGGCTCTACGAAGTAAATCGGCCTCTCCTAGTGAAAACCCTGCAAGCTTGGAAGCAATCTGAATGATTTGTTCCTGATAAACAATGATTCCGTAAGTATTTTCCAGAATCTCCGCTAAATCAGGATGTGGATACTGAATTGGTTCCTTTCCGTGTTTTCGGTCAATAAACAATGGAATATTCTCCATTGGTCCTGGGCGATATAAAGCATTTACGGCTACGATGTCTTCAAATCTAGTAGGCTTTAATTTCGTTAGGACCTTGCGCATCCCTTCTGATTCTAATTGGAATACACCAGTGGTATCTCCCTTGCTCAATAATTCAAATGTCTGTTTGTCTTGCAGGGGGATTTTACGGATATCTACTTTCTGACCAGTTTTCCTATGGATGGATACAAGGATGGATTCAATGAGCGTCAAATTTCTTAAACCTAGAAAATCCATTTTTAATAACCCAGCTTCTTCAAGATGTTCCATAGAGTATTGTGTCAATAGAACATTTCCGTGCCCAGATTGAATAGGGATTAACTCTGTAAGAGGCTGTTCACTAATCACAACCCCAGCTGCATGGGTAGAAGTATGTCTTGGAAGGCCTTCTAACTTTACTGCCGTTTGGAATAACCTTTGATTTAATTCTGATTCAGCTACAAATTTCCGTAACGGTTCTGACTCTTTATAGGCATCGGCTAATGTAATCCCTAATCGTGAAGGAATGAACCTTGATAACCGCTCTAATTCTTTTGTATTGAGACCAAAAACCTTCCCTACATCGCGAGCTGCAGCCTTAGCCGCTAGTGTCCCAAAGGTAACAATTTGAGCGACATGTAATTCACCGTACTTTCCAGCCACATAGGCAATCATTTCATCACGACGATGGTCGGGAAAGTCGATATCAATATCAGGCATAGTTACTCGTTCAGGATTAAGAAAACGTTCAAAAAGCAAATTATGTTGAATCGGATCGACGTCGGTTATATACAAAACATAAGCAACAATTGAACCGGCAGCTGAACCACGTCCTGGCCCTGTTAAAATGCCATTCTCTCGAGCAAACTTCATAAAGTCCCAAACAATTAAAAAATAGTCACTAAACTTCATTTTTTTGATCACTGATAGTTCGTATTTAAGTCTATTTACTTGAACAGCGGTTGGTTGAATGTAACGACTTTTTAGACCAGTAAAGCAAATCTCGTCTAATAATTCATCTGCTGTTTGCCCCTGAGTTACCGGGTATTTTGGCAAATGTCTGCTTTTCAAATCAATCATGACATTACAGTTTTCAGCAATCTTCAAAGTATTTTCTAGCGCGTCCGGATATTCCCCAAATAAATCAGTCATTTCCAAAGTATTTTTCAAATAAAACTGATCGGACCCTAATTTTAGTCGCCCGTCTTCCGAGAGTTTCTGCCCACTCTTAATCGCTAACAGACATTCTTGTGCAAACGAATCTTCACGATCCAAATAATGAACATTATTTGTTGCAACGAGCGGGATGTTCATTTCAGCTGAAAGGCTAGCCAACCGCTCAACAAGTTCCACTTGACCAGAAAGCCCTTGGTTCTGTATCGACAAGTAAAAGCGATTTCCCCCAAATAGATCAGCTAACATTTTTAACGTACGGTTAGCTACCTCTGGTTCGTTATTCAGTAATGCTTGTTCAATCTTGCCTTCCATCCCAGGTGTGAGGGCATATAAACCTACCGCATAATGACGTAGCCATTTAAGCGGTATTCCTTGCGGGGATTTTGTTTGAACAGCACTTGATATTTTCATAAGGTTTTTAAATCCCTCGTTATTAATCGCTAAAAGGACGAGTGGCCCTAATTTTTCTCCATCTATCTCTTCTACTACATCTACTGTTAACCCGATAATCGGCTTTATTCCATGTTTCAGACATTCTTTATAAAAAGCAACCGTTCCATACATAACATTACGGTCAGTAAGCGCAATCGCATCAAAACTACTCTCTTTTGCTTTTTTAACTAAACCCTCAATCTTAATGGTACTAGTCAAAAGACTATATGAACTATGTACTTGTAGGTGAATAAATGCTGACAATGAAATCACCCCCTTAAAAGTTCTATCTATTTCATTATATGGGTTGTATCAAAAAAAGAAAATATGTTCTCATTTTACACTACGAGTTTAATCATAATTCCGATTGTTTGTCCATACGATTTAAGGAAGAGAATTTTTCCCAAAGGGGACTATTAAATGAACCAACCATTTATTACACAGTTATTTCAGAGTTATTTTATTGCACTTGGCGTATTGTTAGGCGGTTCTTTAATTGGAGGACTCGCTTCTTTCTTAACCGGTCAACCCTTACTCACCCAGATTTCGCGTATTTCTGATCTTATCCGGATTTGGGCTATTATTGCAGCGATTGGGGGTACCTTTGACACGGTTTACAGTTTTGAACGCGGTTTAATGGATGGAGATACGAAGGATATTTTTAAACAGTTTTTACTCATCCTGTCGGCTATGGGCGGAGCAAAAACGGGAGCAACGATCATTAAATGGCTAACATTGGAGCAGGTATAACATGCACATTCCACCTTATTACCGGAAACCCTCATGGCAGCGTTTTTTTTCAGGAATGGTGGTTGGTGCCGGTTTAAGCTGGTGCATCTTTCTCTACATGCATGGAGTTATGCTTGAAGAAAAATCGGCAGAAATAAGCAAACTTTCATCAGAACTTAAAGACGAGAAGAATAAAGTGAAAATATGGCAGGACGATTATAAAGCATTAAATGAAAAAAGCCTCGAACAACTTACGATTCAAGATATCAAAGTAAAAATTACTAATGGAGCAAAATATGATTTAGACACACTTGCTGTCCTACAAGTAGAAGAAGAAATTAGAGAAGATTTGACTTATTTTATTGCAAAGGATTTAGAATTCGTTTATAAAAGCAGAGATTTAATAACAAAAATCATTAAAAATAAAGTAATCAAAGCGGCAAACGGAAAACGTTATCGCCTCAGAATTAAATCAACTGTTGTTTACACGACAGTCAATTTAGAGCTAGAACTCCAGTTAGATGACTAATTCGGACCGTTCATTTTGAGTATTAACATGGCTCTTGCATGCCCCTTTTTCAATAAGCAAAAGGGGTATTTTATTTTTATTAGAAAAGCAAAAAAATAACTGTCGATTTATTCGGCAGCCTGGAAACGGGTTTTTCCCGAGGGTTCTTGTTCATTTGTTTTTAATGGTAAAAGGCAAGGATAACAGGTCTATTACCTGGATTAATAGACGGTATATATACCCACTAGATTTAATCCTAATTTCGATTTTGTTCTCTATAATATTGAAATATTTCTCATGGCCCCCATACGAGAAATATAAAAGTGTTTTATTCCCGGTAAGGAACAACTTAATGCCAGTACCGGGAATAAGTCGCTCGTTATATTCACACTACCGAGAATAAACAAGCAATCTCTCAAGATTTATTCCCCCTACCGGAAATAAATCGAACTCTACTATATGAACTTATGTGATAAAACGCAACACACTATAACCGTAATATCTATTCTTTACACAATTCAATTAAATCGTTGATCACTTTTTCTGCCTCATCCCATGAGTAAATGGACGCGCCAGAAGCTAGCGGATGTCCTCCACCATTGTATTTACGAGCAAGAACATTAATAATTGGACCTTTTGAACGCAAGCGAACCCGTATTTGATCTTCCTCTTCAATGAAGAATACCCATGCCTTAATTCCCTTAATTGATCCAAGTTCACTAACAAGTAGTGATGCATCTGAAGGCCTTACATCGTACTCTTCTAAAAGCTCTTTTTTCAAATACACACAGGCAGCACCGTTTGCAAGTGCTTCAAAATTCTGCAGGACATACCCCTTTAATTTGATGACTTTTACATCTAAATCATACATCTGATTAAAAAGTTCTGGCCGGGAGAAATTGTAATGGATTAGCTCTCCTGCATAAGCGAAGGTTTTATCTGTTGTACTTGGATAAAGAAAACGTCCTGTATCACCAACTATACCTGCAAATAACAAACGTGCTGCTTCATCTGATAATTTCAAGCCACGTTCTTTATATGTAAGATAGAATTCATAAATCATTTCGCTGGTAGAGCTTGCAGTTGTATCTACCCATACTAAATCCCCATACGGGTCCTCGTTCGGATGATGGTCAATTTTAATCAACTTCTCTCCTTGGCGGTAGCGCTTGTCACAGACTCGTTCCTGATTGGCTGTATCACAAACAATGACTAAAGCTTTCTCATACTCTTCATCTGTGATTTGATCCAACCTTCTCATATAATGAAGCGAAGGCTCCTCTTTTCCAACTGCATATACCTTCTTTTCAGGATAGGATTGTTTGAGTATCTCTACTAGTCCTCCTTGTGATCCATATGCATCTGGATCTGGACGAACATGACGATGAACAATAATGGTTTCATAGTTTTCAATTTCACGAATAATTTGCTCTTTCATCGGGAAAATCTCCTTCAATAACAAAATAGTTAAGTTTATTATAATCTTAGTATTTAGAAAATAAAAAGAAAAAACTGTATTATAGTAATTTATACAATTTACCGTTAAAATAAAAGAAGACTTTTGTTTGGAGGTACAAATAATGGCAATCCTTGTCTTCTTAATTGTTGTTTCCTTTGTTATGTATGTATTCTATAAGCTGAAATATGTTCGGAGCTCTCGGCCGATTGAAAAAAAGTGGCTCTCCGCAAAATCAAGCATAGCATTAGGAATCTTTGTTGCTCTTTTCGGGGTCAATCAATTGTTTTTATTTCCAGCCACTATTACGTATATCATAGCTGGTTTGTTTATTCTGTTAGGAGCCTATAACGCCTATCACGGGATTAAAGCTTATCAGCACTATCTTCCATTCGCAAGAGAAGAAGCAGAAGCATTAAACAACCATTAAGATTAGAAAGAAGCCGACTCTAGGTCTGGCTTCTTTTTATACTAGCAACAGAGTATAGTTTTAAAGCTTTGATGTTGCGCAGGGCGCCTCCGCTTTTCTTTTTTGTCCAGCTGCGGCTCCTAGCCCCTCGAGTCGCTTCAGTCTGGCAGTTGAAGTCAAAGAACGACTTCATCTGCCAGACCTCCAGCGCTTGTCGGGGCTGAGCCAGTCGCCTCCGCATTTCTTATTGTCTAGCTCCAGCGCCCTAGCGGCTAGTGTCCTTCCCTCTCCGCCGCAACGATTGCGTCAACATCGAATTGCTATCGCTCTTCGTGTTTCCTTTATCTCAGTTGGAGAGTTCCAGGCCATACGCCGCTGAGCAGGGCGCTTCCGCTTTTCTTATTGTCTATCGATTAGTTGGCAGACCATCATTGCTTTACCTACTAGGACTCCGTCGTTATATACTTCTACGTCGACTTTTCCGAACTTCCGACCGACTTCAAGGATTCTTGGAATAATCTCGAGAACACTATCAATTTGTACTGGTTTCAGAAAGTAAATCGTCATGTTTTCGACGACGAGATCGCCTTTTTTATACCCTCTTAAGATGCGATTCGCTGCTTCTGAGACAAGAGTTGTAAAGACCCCGTAAGAAATTGTCCCGATGTGGTTGGTCATTTGTGGAGTGACCGTGCAGCGGAAACTCTCCTCACCTTTGCCTTTCCCTTTCGTCACAATTATTTGACTTGTCACGGTATCATCCAACGTTTCCCCTACTTGAGGCTGACGCTGAATCATTTGTAACGCCTTCAATACATCCTGCCTACTAATGATCCCGATTAATTTATTTGATTCATCCACAACAGGGAGCATCTCGATTCCTTCCCATACCATCATATGAGCGGCCGATGCTACACTCGTTTTGCCGCCAACGGTCATCGGTTGTTTTGTCATTACTTTTTCAATTGGCGTATCGGGGCTATCTCCCAATATATCCTTTGAAGTGACCATCCCTTGAACCTTCAAATTCTTGTCAACAACAGGGAAGCGACTATGAGAGGTCTCTTCTTTATATCGATACCAGTCTCCAACTGTATGATTCGTCCTTAAATACGCGGTCTCGGTAATCGATGTAAGAATGTCCTCAACCAAGACAATTTCTTTTTTAATTAGCTGATCGTAAATTGCTCGGTTAATCATCGTCGCTACCGTGAATGTATCATAACTACTAGAAATAATCGGTAATTGAAGTTCATCTGCTAGCTTTTTAACACTTTCCTCTGTATCAAAACCACCAGTAATTAATACTGCTGCACCAGCTCTTAATGCTTGTTCATGTGCTTTATCACGATTTCCGACGATTAATAGATTGCCCGCACCTGTATATCGCATCATCGCTTCAAGTTTCATGGCTCCGATGACAAATTTGTTTAACGTCTTATGTAGGCCCCCCCTGCCCCCAAGAACCTGGCCATCAACGATGTTAACAACCTCTGCGAATGTAAGCTTTTCAATATTTTCTTTCTTTTTCTTCTCTATCCGTATCGTTCCAACCCGTTCAATCGTACTGACATACCCTTTATTTTCAGCGTCTTTTATCGCTCGGTATGCAGTCCCTTCACTTACATTCATTGCCTTGGCGATCTGTCGTACAGATATTTTTTCCCCAATAGGAAGTCCATCAATGTATTGTAAAATTTGCTCATGCTTTGTTGCCAAGACGTTCACCCTTTATCAATAAAGTTCCGTACGGAAATACTTTCCTATCCTTATTATAAAGAGAAAAAAGTCTTGATTCAATTATATCCTACCTTCAACAGCCTTTTTTCATCGATACTTGTATAAACCCCCTTACCAATCCTTTTAAAGGGAACCAGAGTGGACACCGGTTTTGGATTATGGCTCTTTTCTGAAACTTTGTTGCTTTTAGATATAAAGAGAAGAAAATTAGCTGTGTTTACACGGGTCAGCAACTTAAAAATCAGGAAAAAAGAGTCAGTAAACTCAGTCGAACGCACAAAATGGCTTATCCTGCGTTAAAATCGACTTTAGGATTTTAACAACAATCTTTACAAAAACAACAACCAACATGTAGGAGGACCTCCCATATCAAAGTAGCTTATCCACCAAAACCCCGTTCTCTCTTTTGATCATTTCCTCCACTCGTTCTAACTGCTTTTTGCTTCTTCGGTGTATAAAGAAAAGCGGAAAGGTTTCCTGCAGCAACCAATAAGGCAAATAGAAGCCATGTTCCGGCAAATAGGCTGTCCACTCCTATTGATTCCAAAGAAAACTTTGGGACCGCGTAATAAAGCATCAAACCGCAAAGTAACAAATATAGCAGATATTTATTTTTGTTCATCGTACTCCTCCTTTTTTAATAGCTTGTTCTATATATCTATGCTTAAAGTTATAAAAAAACACAAAAACTGTTGTCACATGTCATCCATGCAACAACAGTTTTTTGTGTTTTATAGCTTAATACTCTCTCCCGGCTTGAGTACTTGCCCATTTTCAGCTTTTAACAATTGGATAAATTTCTGTGGATCCTGTTTAATTGGTGGGAATGTATTAAAATGAATTGGTACGACTTTCTTCGCTTGCAGGAACTCTGCCGCAATCGCAGCATCTTCAGGTCCCATCGTAAAATTGTCACCGATTGGTAGGAAAGCAAGATCAATCGGGTGAAGTTCCCCAATTAGTTTCATATCGGAAAACAATCCTGTATCACCTGCATGATAAATGGTTTTCCCTTCTATAAACAAAAGCACACCCGCAGGCATTCCACCATAAATAATTTGTTGATCGCTTGTTGCATATCCGGAGCCATGAAAAGCCTGAGTCATCTTCACTTTTCCAAAATCAAATTCAAATGCACCACCGATATTCATACCATGTGTACGAACACCTTGCCAACCTAAATATGTAGCTAAATCCGCATTGGTGATTACTAGCGCATCATTCTTTTTAGCCAACTCCACTGTATCCCCGACATGATCATTATGTGCATGGGTTAAAATAATATAATCCGCATTGATTTCATTTACTTTTAAATCTGTTAGTTCATTCCCATTAATAAAAGGATCGACTATTATTGTCTTTCCTCCTGTTTCCACTTTCACAACTGAATGCCCATGATAAGATACTTTCAAATTGATCTCTCCTTTCAATCTTCTCACTTAGATACTTCTACAATTCTAATATAAATCCTTTTCATTTATACACATCATACATCAAACATTTCCCTTTCTTCTTTCCATTTGATAGTCTCTTAATAATGAGATAAAAAAGGAGGAATACTAATGACAACCGAACGGTTAACAAAATTATCAAGCTGGTTAGAGGAGAAGGAAATCGATGTAGCTTTTCTTACTTCTTCCGAGAATGTCTTTTATCTAAGTGGTTTTTTAAGTGATCCGCATGAACGATTACTAGGAATTGGTGTATTCCCCGATGCAGAACCATTTTTAATTTGCCCAGGTATGGAAAAAGAGGATGCAAAGAAAACGGGTTGGCCTTATGAAATCATTGGTTATGACGACACCGTAAACCCTTGGGAAATGGTGCGCACTGCAATTCTTTCCAGAAGTGCCAATGTACATAAAACAGCGGTTGAAAAAGAACATCTAAATGTTGAGCGATACGAACAATTACAGAAAATGTTGCCAAATAGCACTTATGTTTCTGTCGAAGAAAGGTTAAGGGAACTTCGCCTAGTTAAGGATTCCCATGAAGTTGAGAAACTCCGGGAAGCTTGTGCTTTAGCAGACTATGCAATTGAAGTTGGGGTTCATGAGATTAAAGAAGGTAAAACAGAAATGGAAATCCTTGCAGCTATCGAATACGCCCTTAAGAAAAAAGGAGTCTTAGAGATGTCCTTTTCTACAATGGTTTTAACCGGAAAAAATGCTGCTTCTCCCCACGGAACCCCAGGCAATACCCGAATTCAAAAAGGTGATTTCGTCCTCTTTGACCTCGGTGTTGTAGTCGACGGATACTGCTCTGATATTACAAGGACTGTTGCTTATCATGACATTAGCTCTGAACAAGAAAAAATTTATCAAACTGTCTTGAATGCGCAATTAGAGGCGCTTAAGACCGTAAGACCAGGTGTCGCCTGTTCAACGGTTGATTTAGCAGCGAGAAATGTTATCTCAGATGCTGGCTATGGGGAATTTTTCCCACATCGACTTGGTCATGGTTTAGGGATTAGCGTTCACGAATACCCTTCCATCACGGAAAAGAATTCATTGGTTTTAAAGGAAGGAAACGTTTTCACCATTGAGCCAGGTATCTATGTACCAGAGCTAGCAGGTGTCCGTATTGAGGATGATCTCATTGTTACCAGCACAGGCTGCGAAATTCTTACAAAGTATCCTAAAGAGTTGCAAATAATAAAATAATCGTTCATGAAACGTTTTAACATCTGTTCATCGTCTAATTTACATTTGTTCATATAATTGATATATTGTTCTAGTAGAGTAAGTTAAGCACTACCCTAAAGAACTAGGAGGAAATAAAGCATGACAACACAACTTGCACAAATGATTGACCACACTTTATTAAAAGCAAATGCAACCGAAGCTGAAATTATCAAACTTGCTGAGGAAGCAAAAGAACATAAATTTGCCTCTGTTTGTGTAAACCCAGCTTGGGTAAAAACAGCAGCGAAAGTCCTTAAAGACGTACCAGAAGTAAAGGTTTGTACCGTAATTGGTTTCCCACTTGGAGCATCCACTCCAGAAGTCAAAGCATTCGAAACAAAAAATGCGATTGAAAATGGCGCGGGAGAAGTGGACATGGTCATCAATATTGGAGCGTTAAAAGGAAAACAATATGATGTCGTCGAACAAGATATTAAAGCTGTTGTTGACGCTGCAAAAGGAAAAGCTTTGGTAAAAGTGATCATTGAAACATCACTTCTTACTGACGAAGAAAAAGAAACAGCATGTAAACTTGCTGTCCAAGCAGGTACTGATTTTGTTAAAACCTCAACTGGTTTTTCAACCGGAGGGGCAACGAAAGAAGATATTGCGTTAATGAGAAAAGTCGTAGGTCCATCCATTGGAGTAAAAGCTTCAGGTGGCGTAAGGAGCTTGGAAGATGCTCAAACGATGATTGAAGCTGGGGCTACCCGCATTGGTGCAAGTTCTGGGATTGCTATTGTATCGGGACAAACCTCAAATAGTTCATATTAATTGAAAAAACCAGCCAATAAAACAATGGCTGGTTTTTTGTTCGCAATTTTTCTATTATCCTTTTGCAACAAGCGTATCTGTTAACACAGGAACAACTTGTTTCTTACGAGAAACAACACCTTTAAGAACGGCTGTGTTATTTTCTAATTTAACATCAAACGCTGTTTCAACGGCATCCGCCTGCTTACCTAGGGCCAACCCAGTAGAATCATTTGTTAAAATATCTGTGATGACTAATAGGAATAGGTCTAACTCCTTGTCAGCGATGACATTGTTAATCACATCTTCCAATTCAGCTTGACGTGCGAGTACGTCGTTGACATCTACAGTATTTACTTGTGCAATCTCAACTTTAGAACTTCCCATTGAAAATTCTTTCGCATCAAGGGAAATTAGTTCTTTTGTCGTTTTGCTACTTAAGTCAGCACCTGCTTTTAGCATTTCCAATCCGTATACTTCTGCATCCACGCCAGCAATTTCCGCTAATTCTTTTGCTGCAGCAACATCTTGCTCAGTGCATGTAGGAGATTTAAACAATAAAGAATCAGAGATAATAGCGGATAGCATTAATCCTGCTGTCTGCTTATCAAGTTCAACATTGTTTTCTTTGTACATTTTATTTAAAATGGTCGCGGTACAACCCACTGGTTCTACACGGAAATACAATGGATCACTTGTTTCAAAATTTGCAACACGGTGATGGTCAATGACTTCTATAACTTTCACTTTTTCAATATCATCAGCACTTTGCTGACGTTCATTGTGATCTACTAAAATAACTTGTTGTGTTTCTTCTGATACATTTCCAACTAAACGTGGTTCTTCCGCCTTAAAATATTCTAGTGCGTATGCTGTTTCACCATTCACTTGCCCTAAACGTACAGGTTCCACGTTTTCTCCAAGTTTTTGCTTTAAATTCGCATAAGCAATCGCTGAACAAATCGTATCTGTATCAGGGTTCTTATGTCCAAAAATCAATACTTTTTCCAATTATGACACTCCTTCAACTCATTTCCTATTTTAGTGAACACCTTGTAGATGCACTCTTTATCCATTAACCAATATACTATAAATCGGCAAGAATTTACATCATTCCTATTCACTAAATAGAAAAAAGACCCAGTACAAATCAAACTTTACAATAATGGTCTTAACTGAAAATATTTTAGATGATTAAAAATGAAGGCTATTTTGGTAAAGATTGTTGTTAAAATCCTAAAGCCGATTTTAACGCGTGATAGACCATTTTGTGCGTTCATGCTAAGTTTACAGATTCTTTTCTCCTGATTTAAAGTTGTTGTCCAGTGAAAACAAAGCGAATGCTTTTCTCCTTGTATCTGAAAGCAACAAAGTTTGAGAAAAGAGCCAAAATGAAAAAACAAGCTGACTCTTCAGCTTGTTAGATTGAGCTTATCCTTCTTCACGTGAGGTTTCCTCAAGCGAAGCATCAATTACTCCACTATTATAGGAATCCATAATCTGTTGGGTTACTTCAGATGTACCATTTTCAATATAAGAATACGTTTCGCGGTCATTTCGTTTTGGCTTTTCCATATCTTATCCTCCCTCCTGACTATCTTATTGTTCGCCAGTTTGTAACATTCATACAATAAAAACTACTGTATAATTAAGGTAAAGGAGGAGGATAGCAATGGGTTTAACATACAAGAATGTTTTAGTAGCGGTTGATGGTTCAAAAGAAGCGGCTTGGGCCTTTAAGAAGGCCATTGAAATTGCCAAAAGAAACAACGCTAAATTATTTTTGACGCATGTGATTGATTTACGAACATTTGCAACAGTCGAAGCTTATGATCGTACTATTTCAGAGCGTGCAAAGGAATTTGCTGAAGAACTCCTAGAAAATTATAAACAACAGGCACTTGAAGCGGGGGTGAAAGAAGTCACCTACGATATAGATTATGGCTCTCCAAAAGTAAAAATTGCTAAAGACATCGCAAAACGTTTTAATGTCGACCTAATCGTTTGTGGTGCTACAGGTATGAATGCAGTCGAACGCTTCTTTATCGGAAGCGTCTCTGAACACATCGTTCGCTATGCCCCTTGTGACGTCATGATTATCAGAACGGAAAAAGAAGAAGAACAATTAAGCTAGTCATTCTCCTAACGAAAAAGCACGCAACCTCTTGGTC
>Ga0182742_1001116_pt1 | contig 36166 bp, 35 predicted proteins | sample eDN5th37CBELigMG_FD_128880 | JGI IMG/M metagenome (GOLD analysis project Ga0182742, IMG submission 128880) | Enriched Miracle-Growth compost microbial communities from Emeryville, California, USA - eDNA 5th pass 37_C BE-Lig MG (version 2)... ... | reverse complement strand
GTGATTGTTTGGTTTGGCGATTAAACAATACCACAAAGGAACATACTTTTTTTATTTTTTTTTATACTTTTTTTGGTTTGGGTGAGCTTTTAAAGAGCCATCGCATTAGCGATTTCGTTCTTCCTTCGCTCTTGTTAGAAGCAAAAGGAACCATCCCTATTTTTCATGTTTTACTCCTTGGTGGAGACTCTATGAGCAAAAACCACCAATTATCTTTTTAATATCCGAGTATAATATAGGCTCTCCTACTTTTTGTAATGAGCTTAAAGTTAGTGACTTTTGATGTGGAAATGTATCATTTAGTTTTGTTGTTGGTACAATGTAAAATTCCCATTGGCTAGTATCCTGAGGATTAATAATAGTAGGATCCTTTTCTTTCAATAGACAAAACACATAGATGTCTGCATTCCTTTTTGCGTCTGGACTATATTTATTTGTTTCGTAGTCAAATTCCCTTTTATGCCCGATGCTAAAGCTGATCTTCGATGGTTTACCACTATACCAAGCCTGAATGTAAGCAGATGATTTCACCTCTATTTTTTTATCTTTATAGATCAAGTCATAAGCATCCCATTCTATTCTGGATTGATTTAGAGTCCCAAGTGCCGAAGCAACTAAAAATTCTGCAAATATCCCTCTTAAGTTATTTGTTAAAAGGTTGGAAAACCCCCATTGCCAAAAATCTAATATAGTATATTTAGTTCCTAATACCTTCTCGCCTTGGCTTAGTCGGATATTTGGATTCATCCACTGCACTTCCTTAATAAAATGTCTATCTTTGCTTGTGTACTTTTATAAGTTACCTAAAAATTAAAAATCTAATCCATAAACAAACAGTATTATTGTTAAGTATAGGAAAAGGACGTTGCTCTCGCTTCTTTTTATGAAGGAAAGGAACGTCCTTGTGTTTTTAGAACTAAACTTCTTTTATGGTCATGTTAATGAAGGTACTAGTTTTGACTTAAATGAATATTGGAAACTACCAAACGAAAGCTTCATTAACTCTAGAGCTAGCTTAGGGTTTTCTTATCCACACCAAGAAAACCACCGTTTCTTGGTGGTTTATAGTACCTTTTCCCTTTTTTCTTCTTCGTAGACTCTTTCCGTTACAAATTGCTTTAATAGGGTTTGGTAAGGAATGCTTTTGATTGCAGCTAAATGTTGTAATCTTTCTAGCAAATCCTCTTCGAATCTTATATTAATTGGTTTTGTACTTGTTGAGGTCTTTCTAGGGGGTGGTAGGTCATCTTCGTCATCTTCGTCATCTTCGTGAATGTAACTGTCTTCTAGCAGTTCTTCGCTCATTCTATGGGTTTCCCAAAACTCAACTGCTTCATCTTCGGTCATTCCTTTTGGAATTTCAGATTCATGGTGGATAATGATTTTTCCATTTTTATTCAACTCTGGTTCTTTTCTGTTTGATAAAGTCATGATTAACTCCTCCTTCTTCTGTTATAGGCACGTTTTTCTGCGTCTTCTGAATCCCAACCAGTGATTGGTCTAATTTTTTTCTCTCTTTTCTCATAAACAATGGTTAGCAATCGTCCATCTTCGGTCATTCCAATTATCTTTCTTCTTCCGTCATATGCATTGTGTTTACATCTGTTGGGATCGTAAAACACTTGTTCTACTTCCTCAGTTGAAAGATTGTGTCTTTCTACTTTCCATATGTTATGTCTATCCCAATCGAACACGATTCCAGCCTCTCCCTTATTATACATGTATACATTGCAGTATATACATAGCACACTATATTTTTTATAGAATATTTAAATACTTTTTTTCAATAACTTGTTCTTCACCTATCTATTGCATTATCTACTTCCCCCTCTGAATATGTATTCCCCTTCTCCGATTGTAATCTCTTTCCCTTTTAACTCAGATGATGAAGTGTCAAAGACTAATTTTTGCATTCGGTTTTTATCTCCTTTAATAAATACAAAAGTTTGAGTCCCTACCACTAAAATCCATTGATCCGATTCAGAAGAAACATTCTGTTCAAACATTTCAAACCCAAACAACCGATGCCAGTGAATTGCGACTGCTGCAGGATTATTCACTTGGAATTCAGCACTTGTTATTGTCACTTCACCTGCAGAATGTTCCTGAATAATTCCTGAATCTATTAATCTTTCTCTCCGACCTTCATCGGTCTCGTTCCATTGAATAACAAATGGATACGGCAATCCTTGATAGTCCCCAGTAATGGTCATCATTCGCCATTCAATCAAATGGCCTTGTGCGTCTAATCGCTTTCCGTCCATAATTGGTGAAACATCCACATTCAGTTTGGTTAAATGCCTTGCTACTTCCTCGATATTATCTGTTCTTAAAGCGACTCTGCTTAAAACTTCGTGACTAGGTAATAATTTGATCGAATCTCGAACCACCTCGTTTGGCTCTATCATCCTTTCAGCTAATTCTCGATTTTCCACTCCAAGAAATTCTATATAACAGAGGTCGAAATAACTTAATGCATTGTATGTACCCCAGTGCTTGTGAGAACCACCTTGAAAAGCAATTAGCCCATTCTCGCTGAATTTCTGAATCGCTAATTCTAAGCTATTAACATAATGAACAGTATGATCCCATTTTAGTTTTACCATTTAACCACCTCCAAATTTTAAGAGCCTAACTCCGTCGTCCGCTTGACCGCCTTTAATACACTTCGTTGCAAACCAGCAGCAAAGTCCGAACCATTTAGCTCATGTAAAGCATTAATTCCAACTCCCCCTGCTGAATTATTAATATCTAATAATTGACGTGGATGCTTCCCAGTTTGTTTTAACATCTCTACTGAACCTACTATATTTTCTAAAGTGATTTTCCATGCTTCTTCTCGCGATAAACCAGCTAACACCCCAGCATCTGCAAACGATTCGATAAAATAATAGATATAGTTAGGACCAGCCACTCCGAAACCTGTAAATATATCAATCAATCGTTCTTCGATATACATGACTTTTCCAAATCCGTTTAAAAAATCATCGACCTGTTCTATAGAAGCTTGTTCATTTAGTGCTACTCCACTATATCCAAATTCCGTATCTGTCAATGTATTGGGAATCACGCGTACAATCGGTCGCTCCTCGCCCACAAATGACTCCAGTGTTTTTATCGTCACACCCGCTATAATGGATACGATTACCGCATCCTTGTTACTATACTCTCGTATGGCTTCGCCTATAGAGGAAAGGTCATCCTGTGGACGTACTCCAATTACAATCATGCTCGGTTGTTGTAAAAAAGATTCTAGATCTATACTGGCTGTTACCTGATAAGTTGTCTTTAAATAGGTATTCCGTTCTTCCGAAACATCCGTTACGGTTATTTGATCTTTTGTTAGCGTTCCATTCCTTAAAATAGCTCGAATGATTGCTTCAACCATTTGTCCACCACCAATAAAATGAATCATCGAAACAACCTCCTTTAGTCCATTTTATATAGAATAAGTAGCGGTATTCCCCCCTACTTATTCCATACCTATTCTTAATTACTTTCCCAAGCCTCAGGTAAAATAAAGCCATCGTACTTTTCTTCTGATAAAATATATTCTTCAAACTCAGGAGATTCAAAGGCTGCTTTTACATCCTTAGCCCATTGCGTATCTAAGTTCTCTTTTAAAATAGATACAATGATCCGATGTTCTTCTGGAGTATTTTCAATTTGTAAAGCATCTGAAATTTTTAATCCTGAACTAGCAATATAGTTTCCATTAACCACTCCGAAATCTACATCTTCTAAGGACGCTAATATTTGTGCTGGATCTAATACTTTCAAGTCAAGATCATAATCAGCTGCTTTCACACTGTTTAAATTAAAGTCTGTTGTACCCGCATCCTTTTCTACACTAACCCATCCTAAATCTTCTAAAATACGTACGGCACGTTCTTGGTTAACTGGATCATTCGGTAAAGCCACCGTTGAACCGTCCTTTATTGCATCAAGTGAGTCATGTTTGACAGAACGTAAACTTTGCGGTGCACCAGGGGAAAAGGCAAGGCGAACCATTTCTACATTGAGTTCCTTATTCATTCCTTCCATATATGAAGTACTTTGGAAGACACTCGCATCAATAGCACCTTCTGCCATCGCTGGGTTAACCTGCATGTTTTGTGAGAACACTTTAATTTCAACATCATAACCATTCTCTTCTAGGATAGGTAAAATTCCTTTCCGAAACTGTTCTTCATACGTCCCCACTCCAAACCCAAATACAAGGTCCTTTTTCGCCTCTTGACCACCAGATTCCTCATTTCCACACGCAGCTAAGAACAACACAACCATAATAGACAAAAACGAAATCACTTTCTTCATTTTTCTTGCCCCCTAAAACTTATTTAATATATTGGTTATACATAAAACCCATAAATCCTATAAAACACTTTTCCGTAATGTATTTAATGCTCCTTCTGAGGAATTTACAGAGACAGCACAGTTAGGAACCAATAAAAATGGTTGATCCTTCATCACATCCATTGCTTGTTTTGCTTGCTCCCCAATAAGAGAATCATCGCTTCCTTCAAAAATTCGATGGTCCACCCCTGCTACTTTTGTTTTATCTAACTTTATATCTAATCCAGGATTCCCCTCTGCTTCTGTGTCCCAGCTAATACCTTCAATGGGGTAATCAATAAACCTGCCTGGTTGTGAGTAAGAGCCACATGTATGTAAAATTCGTTTCCCTTTCTTCATTGCCTGAAGGACAATAGAATCATATGGCCTTGAAAATTCATTAAATGTAGCCTCATCAAACAATTCAGGATGAGCCGTTCCTGTCACTGCATAAAATAGCCCATTGACGCCTACTCTTTCTAATTCCTTCACATAGTTAGCCATTGTCATCGTTATCGCATGTAATGCTCGATGAACACCAGAGCGTTCTGTCTTCACCAACTCCATAAAATCTACTGGTGCTTCACTCCCATACATGGTTAGGTCAACATATGAGGAGTTTCCTGTTAAAAACATTAAAATCGTTAATGGTGAAAAGACCGTCTGTATGATGGGGACCTCTGGTAAACCATCTCGTATCAACCTTACCGCCTCTATTTGTTCTTGAAGTGGTGCCGATTTAGCAACATCCACCTCAGTCACATTCCATACATCAGAGGACTTTTTGATCGCTTGCTTACTTTGCTTTGGAAAAACCCATCTATAATCGGTAAAATCATAAATATTACCAAAGGTTTCGGCCAAATAAGTAGCTCGTGGATTAATTTTTATCCAATCCCAGTCATATTTTTTAGCAAACGTAATCGTTGCTTCAGCTAGGTCTGTTGCTGTTTGTTCTTTTTCGAGAAAATGATGCCATCCACTTACAAGCGGTCGATCACCTTTTTCTCCCGATAAAATCTGTTCAAATCGTTGCATTTTCGTTAAATTGGTCATTCCCTTACTCCCCTTTTCTCTATTCTTTTCTTGCTTTGCGTGCTAGCACATTTCCGGATGATTGAATTCCTTGTACAAAAATGATAAGAATGATAACGGTAGAAACCATCGCAAATGTATCAAAACGCTGATAACCATAGACGATTGCCAAATCACCTACACCACCGCCACCAACGGTTCCTGCCATCGCAGTTGCACCAATCAATCCGATGGTTGCTGTAGTAATCGATAGAATTAATGACCCAAATGCTTCCGGAAGCAAAAAATACCAAATCACTTGAAAGGGGGTTGCCCCCATTGATTCCGCGGCTTCAATGATACCTGGATTTACTTCTAATAATGAATTTTCTACTAATCTAGCAATAAATGGAGAGATAAAAATAATGAGTGGCACAATCGCCGCATTTGTTCCTATCGATGTACCAATTAGCATCCGCGTAAACGGAATGATTGCTACCATTAAGATGATAAAAGGCAAAGAACGAACAATATTAATAATCGGATTTAAGATGGAATAGAAAACCTTATTTTGTACAATCCCACCCGGTCTGGTAATGACCAACGCGATACCTAATGGAATTCCAATTAATGAGCCTATGAGTAAAGAAGCTCCTACCATATAAAGCGTATCAATACTTGCCTGGATAAACTGATCCAGCGTAATGGAAGTTTCTATCAATTTTCAACGACCTCCTCAATTCCTGTAACTTTGCCTCTCACAAACGCGATTGCTTTCTCAATGGCAGCTGGCTCTCCTTCAAATTGCAAGTACAAAATCACAAGTGTGGTCTCCTGAATTTCCGTCATATTAGCAAACAGAATATTTACTTTTACATCATAATTTTTCAATAATTGATAGATAATTGGTTCCGATGCCGTGTCACCTTTTACTTCCAGTCGAAACACTCGGCTATTTTCTGAATGGAGAACGTTGCGCTTCACACTACTCGGAATACTGTTATGAATAACGGTTTTGACAAAATTCTTAGAGGTTGGATGTTTCGGGTGACCAAACACATCTAGGACCGATCCTTGCTCAATGATTTTTCCACCCTCCATCACAGCCACCTTATTGCACACCTCCTGGAGAACCGACATCTCATGGGTGATGATCATTATCGTAATCTTGTAATCTGTATTAATCTTTTTTAGCAGCTGTAAGATGGATTGAGTGGTCTGCGGGTCAAGCGCAGATGTAGCTTCATCGCAAAGCAAGATTTTCGGATTAGATGCTAATGCTCTAGCAATCCCCACCCGTTGTTTTTGGCCACCTGAAAGCTCCTTTGGGTAACTTTTTGCCTTATCACTTAATCCAACGAACTCCAATAACTCCATCACACGCGCTTTTATTTCTTGCTTCGCTCTTTTAGATAGCACGAGTGGAATGGCTACGTTATCAAAAATAGTCTTCGATTCTAGCAGGTTAAAGTGTTGAAAGATCATCCCTATTTGTTTTTTCATTGCCCTAAGCTGCTCACTTGATAAATGAGCGAGCACTTGGCCATCAACAATGACATCCCCTTTCGTTGGTTGCTCCAAATAATTGACGAGTCGAACTAATGTACTTTTTCCGGCCCCACTGTAACCAATTACCCCAAAGATATCTCCTTCTTGTATTTGTAAATCGATGCCTTTTAGTGCATCCGTCGTTACGTTTTTTCGTTGATAGGTTTTATACACGCCTTTCATTTCAATCATCATCATTCTGCTCCTCCCCTCATTTTTACCTCTGCTTCTAAAGATGATATTGCTTGACTTAAATCAGCTACAATATCTTTGGCAGCCTCTAATCCAACTGAAAGTCGTATTAATCCATCAGTAATTCCATACTTTTCTCGTTCTTCTCTTGGTATGGAAGCATGCGTCATAGATGCTGGATGCTGAACAAGGGTTTCCGGATCTCCTAAACTAAAGGAAATCATCGCTAGCTTTAAGCTATTTATCAAATTTTTTCCTGCATCTAATCCGCCCTTTACTTCAAACGAAACAATTCCACCCATCCCTCTCATTTGACGTTGAGCGAGCTCGAACTGCGGATGAGAGGGTAACCCAGGGTAATACACTTTAGAAATAGAGGGTTGGTCCTGTAAAAACTTAGCAACTTGTTCAGCATTTTCACAGTGTCGTTGAACTCGTAGAACCATTGTTTTTAATCCTCTTAGTATTAAGGAGGCTTCCCAAGCATTTAAGTTTTGACCTAAATCTCCCATAATTTTCTTACGCATGAACTGAATGTCAGCCTTATTCCCAACAATGAAACCAGCGAGAACATCACCATGACCGTTAATATATTTCGTCGCACTATGGACAACCACATCCGCTCCAAGTGATAATGGATTTTGCAAATACGGACTCATAAATGTATTATCAACAATTAAAACAAGCTCGTTCTTTTGACAAATTTCTGCAATTAAAGGAATATCCAGTATAGTTAAAGTAGGATTTGATGGTGTTTCAATATAAATGACTTTTGTATTTGGTTTGATCGCAGAGAGGATTGCTTCTACATCCGTACAGTCCATAAAATCAATTTCGATTCCGAATCGAGGTGCTAATGATGTTAAAAAATGATACGTTCCCCCATACACATCTTTTGTCACCAATGCATGATCCCCTGTTTCTAAATGAGCTAATAATGCGATCGAAATAGCAGCCATTCCACTTGCTACACCTAATGCAGCTTCTCCTTTTTCTAAATCAGCTATTTTAGTTTCTAGAACTTGTAAAGTTGGATTGCCGTATCGACCATAATAGAAACCCTCCACATTCCCTGATACAACATCGGCAGCCGATTCAACCGATGGAAAAGCGTAGGCAACTGCTGGAACAATGCTATGTGAGATTGCCTTTGGCTTTTTGAATACTTGGTGATTCGAATGAATGACTTGGGTATCCATACTCCAATTCATATCCATACTTACACCAACTCGCCTAATTGTTCTTTTTCTTCGATTCTATTAAGAACATCTCTCAAACTACTCATAATGTGATCCTTCATGGCCATTTCTGCACCATCACCATCACTTTTCTTAATACTCTGAAAAATCAAGTCATGCTCCTCATCTGCTTTTTCATTCCATTTCCCATACATAGAAACCAAATGACAGTACCTGTTCGCATGATCTTTAACCATATTTAGGAGTTTGACGGTCGTCTTAAGTCCACTTATTTCAGCTAGATAATCATGAAAGTCATTTCCATAGGTAACGAAATCTTGATTATTTCCTATACGAAACGCATATCTCATCTTATCTAATATCTCAGAAAGAACAACCTCATCATCTTTTGTCGCGTTCCCTGCAGCATGTTTGGCAATCTTTCCTTCTAGCATGCTACGAATCATAAAAATCTCTTCTACCTCCTCTTTCATCACAGGAGCAACCTTAAGCCTCCCATTGGGTTGACGAATTAGAAATTCCTCCATCTCTAGCATCTGTATGGCTTGTCTTAACGGGGTGCGGCTAATATCTAACATACTAGCCAGTTTTTCCTCTCTTACAATTTGATCTGACTTCAGCTCACCATAAATGATTTTTTGTTTTATATTTGAATAAGCAATATCCTTCGTTAATAAACGACTCTGTTTATTCATGATTCCCCTCCAATATTTCGTATTTTCATCAAAAATGAATACTTGTATTTTTGTATACAATTTTTTGAGGTAAAAAAATTTAGCCCTATTTGGCTTGAATTGAATAGCTGAAAGAAATTGTTTTTCAACTTTTCTTCTATGTTTGTTATCCTATAACTAAATTTCAGAATATTAAATGTTTTGGTTATATTATTTAACAGGGTTTTTTAATTTCGCGATTCTATTTACACTTGGTAGAGATAACAAATAAACATGGATAATAGCTAACAAAAACTAGCGCAATGCCTGTTAGGGTAAAAAATAAAACAAGGCCAGACTCATTCGTTTCTATAGTCAGCCATGTTTTTTTCATTCATGCAAAATGAAGTTCTTTTCTCTCATCCATCTTCTTACCATATGTCCATTTCTTCAAATGGACATATACTTCATCACCGATGGAAAATTCAGCAAAAATATCTTGATGAACCACCCACTCTTCCCCTTCTACCGTAACCGTGTAGTGAATCTCTTTTCCTTGATATTGCACATTCGTGATGATTCCTTTGACACCATCGCCACTCAATGAGAGTTCAAGTTGTTCGGGACGAGCTGGAAAGAGGTTTTTCGCTCTTAATTCTGAAGTAACGGCCGTCCCATCCCATTTAATGGAAAGTTGATGAAAAGGATAAAAGGCAGCACCTTCCCATTTTCCTTTTACTAAGTTCGCTTTCCCCACAAAGGAGGCCACAAATGGTGTGTTTGGTGAGCTATAAATTTCCTTCGGAGTCCCTATTTGTTCAATATTTCCTTTATTCATGACAACGATTTGATCCGCCATGGCCAGTGCTTCACTTTGGTCATGTGTCACATATACAATCGAAGCCTTTGTCACCTGGTGGAGTTGCTGAATCTCCTTTCGCATTCCCATTCGTAATTCAGCATCTAAGCTACTAAGTGGTTCGTCCATTAACAATAAGGATGGTTTAGGAGCGATCGCACGTGCTAGGGCCACCCTTTGTTTTTGTCCTCCTGAAAGTTCACTAGGCATTCTTTCTCCAAGATGAAGCATATCTACCATTTTTAATACTTCGTCCACTCGATGATCGATGCTTGTTTTCAGTTCTTCACTTAAAAATTGATGGTGTTGTAGAGGAAAGTGAATATGATCCCTTACATTCATATGCGGCCACAAAGCAAAGGATTGAAACACCATTCCGATATTACGCTTTTCAGGTGGCAAGAAGAAGGTTGAGTTCGCGATTAATTTATGATTCATCCACACTTCTCCTGAAGATGGCGAATCAAAACCAGCTAATAATCGAAGCAAGGTGGTTTTCCCACAGCCTGATGGACCAAGAATCGCAACAAACTCCCCCTCTTTTATATCTAAGTTGATTTGATGCAAGGCCTTGTAGGAACCAAAGCTTTTATTTACATTTCTAATTTGAGTGGTCATGATGCAACATCCTCCTATCCCATACCTTTTGCAAAACCGCTACCACCATAAAGGCTAATAAAATAAACAAAACAATGATACTTGAAAAAGCAGTGGAGTAAGTGGAATACCCTGCTTGTTCAAAATTAAAGATCACAAGCCCGATCGTCTCCGAACCACTAGACCATAAAAGGGAGGAAACCGTTAGTTCTGTAAGTGCGGTTAAAAAAACGAGTAACGCACCACTGATGACACCAGGAAAAATCAATGGCATTAAAATTTGCTTCCATTTATTAAATCCATTCGAACCACTCACTCTTGCCGCTTCCTCCATCGAAGGGTCAACCTGCATAAACGCGGTAATACTTCCCCTGACCTGTAAAATTAAAAAACGGGTCACATAAGCGATGAATAAAATCGAGATGGTTCCATATATTCCAGGATTCCAACCGGGGATGGGTTCCATCCAAGCAAAAATCATTGCTAAGGCTAACACCGTACCAGGTAAGGCATAAGGAATGCCAATGATCATCTCTAACCCTTTTGTCATCATAGAGGGCTTTTTTGTCCTAACGTAAGCTATTCCCGTACCAATCACCAAACAAACAACCGTCGTGATGATCGCTAAGTTAGCACTATTTTTTAAAGAAGTGATGGCCTTTTGATTCTCAAGCAACACAAATTGATAGTTTTTTAAACTTATATTTTCAAGAGAAAACGGCAACCCATACGCTTTGATCAGTGAGGCAGAAAGCATAGATAGAAGCGGTACCATGGTGGTGACTAGCAAAAAGCTCCATAAAAGCAGTTCAATCGTAAAACGGGTTCTATTAGAAAAGAGAAATCGTGGTTCTTTATCCTCAACCGCTGTTTCCATATGTTTAGTCTTCTTTAACAACAACCACTGAATGAAAGTACCAGTTAAAGCAATGACTCCTAAAATCACGGATAAAGTGGCTGCCCGTTCAAAGGAATTTGGCACTAGCCCTACGATTTGCTCATAGATATACGTGCTTAGCACTCTAATATTCCCTGGTATTCCAAGAAACGCAGGAATACCAAAATTATCTAAACTGGCAATAAAGGCTAAAAATCCACCACTCGCTATTCCTGGTAATGCAAGTGGAAGGGTGATTTTTTGGAAAGACTGCCACTTGCTTGATCCTGACACCCTTGCCGCATATTCCAGATCACGAGGAATTTTTCTAAGAACACCCACCGTTAGTAAATAGACAAGTGGATAATGGGAGAAGCCCATGACCAGGATGATTCCTTGTAAACTATACATGTTTAATGGTTCAACTGATCCTGGAAGTAAACTTAATAGATGAGCGAAATATCCATTTTTACTCATGAACTGAGTCCATGCTAAGGTTGTGATATAAGACGGAATAATAAAAGGAAAAAATATAAAAACTTGAATCAGCTTTTTCCGCCTAATATTGGTGTACGCTACAACCCATGCCGTCATCACCCCTAAGAGGATCGCAATAATCGACGAACCTCCGACCACATATAACGTGTTTTCAATGGTTTTCCATGTGGAACGATCTTGAAGGACCGACGTATAATTTCCTAAGGTGAAGCCATCTTCGGAAGAAAAACTTAGATAAACCAGTCTACATATAGGTAGAACAAAAAAGATCAAAACAAAACCTACACCTATAAAAAACCACCATTTATTTTGGTTTTGAACTCGACTCATAACATTCTGCAACATTCAGGATTTCTCTCCTTAGTTGAATATGAAATAAGGCTAGCTCAACGTAAGTATTTGAGCAGCCTTATAGATATGAAGAACTTTCTATTGTCCAAAAATGGTTTCAAATTCCTTTTTATCATCTTCTCTTGCTTGATATAATTCACTAATATCTGCATCCATCACGTTCATTTCGTCAATTGTTTGTAATCCTTCTGGAGCTTCCACACCTTTGCGAATTGGTGTATAGCCGATTTCCGCGGCTAATTCTTGACCTTCTTCTGATAAAACAAAATCAACAAATGCCTTGGCTGCTGCTTCGTTTTCCGCATCCTTCATAATCCCGATGGGCTCTGTGATCACGGGTACCCCTTCTTTTGGATAAATCAGTTCAACTGGAGATCCTTCCGCTTTTGCTCGTGCGACGATGAAGTCCACAACCATCCCATATGATTTTTCACCACCTGCAACCGCTTGAAGTACCGCTCCATTCCCTTTCGTCACCGTTATGTCATTTTCTTTTAAACTCTTAAAATAATCCCAGCCAAAGGTGTCATTTCGTGTAAATACACCTAAATTATATGCAGCAGCACCTGAATAAAAGGGACTTGGCATGATAGTTTCCCCTTTAGCGCTCTCATCTGTTAAAACCTCCCATGAGTCCGGCATTTCCGATACATTTGCTGTGTTTGCTACTAAGGCTGTCGCCATTACCTTTGTTCCCGCATACATGCCATCCGGATCGACTAAATTTGCAGGTATTTCACTGAGCTCCTCTGACTTATATTCAAGTAAAAGATCCTCTTCCTTCAAATCCTCAAAGGTAACAGAATCCGCTACTAATAAGACATCTGCTTGAATATCTCCAGCTTTCTGCTCCGCTTTTATTTTGCTAATGACCTCTTCTGTTCCTGAACGATACGTTTGAACAGTTACATCCGGATATTTCGCTGTAAATGCGTCAACTAATTTTTGAGCATCCTCATCTGGTTGTGAGGTGTAAAAAGATAAATCTCCTTCAATGGCAGCCGTACTTTCACTTGTTGCATTACTTTCCTCACTCCCACAGCCAGCAAGTGCGAATGATACAAGACCTAATAGTAATCCACCTTTTACTTTTTTCATGTTTCCTTCCTCCTTAAGAATGTTGTTTTTGTGAATTGAAAGGTTGATTTAATGAATCGTATGTAATTTTTGCAAGTCTCTCTATGAACGATGCCTACTATTGCTCGTCTGAATACACGGATTGGATATGTAATCCAGCCTCCTCTCCGAAACTATAGATGTAAGTGTAATAGATCGATATTAAGAGACATTAGACGCACGACTAATTTTTTGAAAATTTCTTGTAAAGGGAAACATTTTTATTTTTGCTTTCTTTACCTTTTTAGAAAGTGTTGTTTACTAGAATAGGTGGTTTTCAGAAGGTTTTGGCGAGGATGGAATGTTAATTTTATGTTAGGAATTTACATTTTCTTATTATATAATAATCTTTCCTCCCCACATGTGCTTGATCAGACTCAGATGTGAATTTATTAAGATAAGTAAGTTATTAAAAGGATGGTAGCTTCCAAAGTATAATAAGCGGAGTTTTCCGGTTAGATGCAGAACGAAGCCCGTTTCGGGGGTTAATAAGGGGAGATTTTCCGGTTACACAAAGGAAAAAGCCCTATTTTCACGTTTTTCGAGTCTATAGGCGGAATTCCTCCGTCTATTAAAGCTATTTTTTATTGTATTTACTAATTAAACGGAATTTTTCCGTTTATTTATCAGCTCGCTTATAAAGATCAATAAAATTGGTACTTAAAACCTTTATAAATAAAGAAAAGACGTTTGCCAATACATACGTCAACTCTTGTGTCTTTTATTAAGAAATCAAAATAAGTGCCTGCTTAAAACTCATTTGCCGCTAAGTCGAAGAGACCGGATTCACCCAGAATCCGGTCTCCTTTATGATGAAACTGGGACCTATAATGTAATAGCGACACCATTCTCACTTGTAAATTTAGGCAGCCATTCACCATGTGCTTCAATTAAGTCGTCACATAGAGAGATAATGTCGTCCATGGATAACTCAGCAGCGGTATGTGGGTCTAACATGGCAGCCTGATAAATATATTCCTTTTTCAACGTGACTGCTGCTTCGATGGTCAAGAGTTGCGTGTTGATATTCGTACGGTTTAACGCTGCGAGCTGCTCTGGAAGGTCTCCCACATAGGTTGGTGTGATTCCGCTGCGATCCGCGATACAAGGCACCTCCACACAAGCTTTCTCTGGAAGATTGCTAATCAGTCTTCCTGTATTTAAAACATTCCCACCAAATTTAAACGGTACATCTGTCTCAATGGCTTCAATAATACGCGATCCATATTCACGAGAACGAACATGATTCAAGGAATGATTGTTAACCAGATCCTCTCTCATGGCTACCCAATCATTAATTTGCTTTTCACAGCGACGTGGATATTCATCAAGCGGAATATTAAAACGGTCAATTAACTCAGGGTAACGAGATTTAATAAAGTACGGGTGATATTCTGCATTGTGTTCAGATGACTCCGTCACATAATATCCAAACTTATCCATTAGCTCAAATCGAACCATATCGCCATGCTTTGTTTTTTGCAATTCACGGGCTCTTCTCTTAATTTCAGGATACAAGTCCACACCATCCTTGCTCACCTCAAGCAGCCACGCCATGTGATTGATCCCGGCAATTTTCTCCTTCACACCTGTACGGTCCATGCCCAATGCCTCAAATAAATCTTTGGTACAAACCTGCACACTGTGACATAGACCAACTGTTTTAATATTTGTAAAACGATTCATGACCCCAGTCAAGACAGCCATCGGGTTGGTATAATTCATAAATAATGCATCCGGACAAACTTCTTCCATATCCTTCGCAAAATCAAGCATCACAGGAATTGTCCGTAGGTTACGGAAGATCCCCCCAATCCCAACTGTATCTGCAATCGTCTGACGTAAACCATACTTTTTCGGAATTTCAAAATCGATCACGGTACTCGGCTTATAGCCTCCTACCTGGATCGCATTGATAACATATTTCGCGCCTCTTAAAGACTCCTTCCGATCCGTATACGCTTTAATCGTAAGGTTTTTTCCGAGAGTTTCCTTTAAATTGTTCAACATTTGTTCGGAATCACGCAAACGTTGTTCATCAATATCAAATAAGGCAAATTCGAAGCCATCCAACGCGTCAACAAACATGCAATCTCCTAATACATTTTTTGCAAATACGGTACTACCTGCGCCAAGAAAAGTAATTTTAGACATAAGTGAACCTCCAATTTTTTAAGTGAGTTTAACTATACGAAGCTTTTTCTCGTAAATTATCCTTTAACCGATCCAGATGCCAAGCCTTTAACAAAGTGCTTCTGCAATAGCAGAAACAATACGACCATTGGAAGGACAGCCATGATGGCTGCAGCAGCAACAAGATTCATTCGGTTGGCATTTTCCCCAAAGAATCCTGCCAGCGCAACGGTACTTGTCTTCACTTCCTCTGCTTGAAGGAAGAAAATGGCGAATTGGTAATCGTTCCAGATGAATACACATGAAATGATTAAGATGGATGCCGTAACCGGCTTCAACAAAGGGAAGACAATCCGGAAAAAGATTCCCAGTGTACTAGCACCATCCATTTTTGCGGCTTCTTCCAATTCCTTTGGAATCGTCGAGCGAATAAAGCCGGAATACAAGAAAATGGTTAATGGAAGGAAGGACGCCACGTTATTCAAGATGGCAATTTCGAGAGTATTCATCATTCCGATGTCGACTACAAGCTTATACAATGGAACTAAAGCGGTTAAAGGCGGGATCACCATCACCGCAATAAATATCATGAAAACAAATTTATTTAGTTTCGTCTGCCTTCTAGCTAAGGGATATGCGGCCATCGAGCCAAAAACAATCAATAATAACGCACTTACAAAGGTAATAATCGTGGTATTCGAAAGCGCATTGCCAAGACTCGCCGTTTCCCACGCCTCCGCAAAATTCTCAAACGCCAGAACCTTGGGAAACACCCATTTCGAACTAAAGTCTCCCCTTTCCTTTAACGCGGTCGTAATCAAAATATAAAAAGGGATTAAGTGAAAGGCTGAGATCAAAAGCGCGACTCCTGAGAGTAACCACTTTTTCTTTTTACCCATATAGTCCATTACGCCTCAATCTCCTTCCGTTTGAAATACACAAGCGCGGCCAGACTAAGGATCAAAATGATGATAGCCATAAATACACCTTGCGTCGCGGCATATCCCGCATCTTGTCTATTAAAATAAAGGTCATACATAAACGTAGACATGGATTGCGAAGCATAGCCCGGTCCACCGCCTGTCAGTGAGATGATTACATCGAACAATTTCAATCCCCCAATAATGTTAATCACCATGTTGATGGTGATGGAAGGCATTAACATCGGCAAGGTGATATTTTTAAATTGCTGAAAACTAGACGCTCCGTCAATTTGTGCAGCTTCGTAATAATCCTTAGAGATACTTTGCAATCCAGCCAGGTAGATAATCATCGCAATTCCGACAAACTGGAAGGTATTAACGAAAACGATCAACCAAATATTAATTTTTGGATCGCCTAATGCATTAATTTTATCCATTCCGAAAAATACAAGTAGATCATTCAGTGCCCCTCCTTGGAAGGCAAAGAAAAAGTAGAAGATGTACCCCATAATCAGTGGGCTGATAATAACCGGAAGGTACACAACCGTTCTGGTAAAATTTCTAAAACGAATGCTTTGATTTAATAAAAGTGCGTACCCAAGACCAATCACATTCTGTAAAACGGTACTGCCAACACCATACAGCAAGGTGTTTTTCACGACCAGCCACGTATCCGGATCCTTCAGCATCCTCGTATATTGACTAAACCCAACATAGTCGTACGTTTGTGAAAACCCGTTCCAGTTTGTAAAAGAAATTTTAATTCCGTTTAAAAATGGATAAAGGATGAAAAAGCAGACAGCAGCTAAAGCTGGAAGATACATCCACCAAAGCGAGGATTCCTTCCGCCTTTTACGGTTCCTTTTCACTTCTACAGAAGAGCCGGCCATCGACTTGCTTCTTGTCTCCACTCCTATCACCGTCACCAACTCCTAGAATGTTAGATTAGGAGGAGAGGCGCTACCCCCCTCCATCCCAAAACTATTTCTTCTGCGCTAGCAATCTCTTATATTCCTCTTCCATCTTTTTCGAAACTTCGTCCGGTGTCATTGTTCCAGACAATAATTCCTGACCCGTAGCACCCATTGGGTCCCACATACCACTAGGAAGGTAAATTCTGTCGAAGTAAGGTTCCACTTTCACATCCGCGTACTTTTCGTAGTATTCAGAGTAATAGTTTTTCGATTCCGTATTCGTCAGACCACTTGGAAGAGACGTCCCCTCCGCAATCTCTTTCACAATCTCCGGCTGCGAAATGAATTCTAAGAACTTTTTCGCTTCTTCTTTGACTTTAGAATCTTTCCAAACCGCTAAGGTATGACGCTCCCCACCAATCCAGCTCGGCTCGTCGCCTTCCTCGATCACAGGCATTGGAATCACCCCAAGCTTGACCTCTGGGTTTAACTCTTCAACAGAAGGACCAAGCATTCCGCCACCAACGATAAATCCAATTTTGTTCTGCGCCATTAAGTCGACCATCTGATGATTCTGGGCCGTCAATATATCTTCATTCAGGAGCTTCTTATCGTGCATTTCCTTTAGTTTGTCTGCTAAAAACGTATAATTTGACCAATCAAACGTCCCATCTAGCAATTCTTTTTGGAAGTTTTGTTCTCCAGTAATTAGAAGTGGTGTGGAAAACTGATCAAAATATTGTCCGAATGCGGATTTATCAGCACCAGCAAACCAAAGTGGCGTCACTTCGCCCTTTCCTTTTTTCTTGATGGTTTCAAGTGCTGTCAAGAACTCATCAAAGGTGGTCGGCGGCTCAATTCCATATTCCTCTAGCAGTGTTGCATTATATGTAAGTCCGTCTTTTGCCTGGTTTAGAGGGTACGCATAAACTTTTCCAGATTCATCTTTTAAAATTTGCTCCAGTGCTGGATCCAGATCCTTCACCCAGTCCATATCTTTTAAATCTTCTACATATTCCCCGTAACGGTGAATCGCCCAGCCGTGGGTATCAAATAAGTCAGGCATATCATTTGCAGCCATTTTGACTCGCAGCATTCCTTCATACCCGTCAGCAGGATAATTTTCTTTAATATCGATATCAGGATTTTCCTTTTCAAACTTTTTTACGACATTTTGCAGTGTGATTTTATCTGCTTCATTCGTTACCGTCGAATACAAGTTCACAACCGTCATATCACTGTTTGCTTCATTACCACTGGAAGCCTTATTGCAACCAGTCACAATCGTTGTCAATGCGGCTGCGACCGCCACCGTTTTTAATAGCTTTTTCAAAATAAACGCCCCCTCAGTCATTTTTTAAACAATAAGTAAAATTACCTATTAAAATGAGTTCATTTTCTTGCTGACGTTTGGGAGCAACTATATAATAGAATTAGCTCCCGTTCATAGGTGGAGTAGATTGTTAGTTTTCGCCCAATGCAATGTGATGGCAGTCACTTTGCACCCTGTAAGCTTTCATGCTGTGCAGGGTGGGCATTAATTAGGTGAACAAGATCTACATGGTCGTAAATTCCTAGAACCACCTCCTAAAAAGTTATTTATTTTTCCTACAGCTTTCCCTTATCACCAATTCAGTCGGCAAGGTCACAGTTAATGGAAGTTCTCTTCCATTCAAGCGATCTAGTAAAAGTTTTACTCCTGTTTTCCCCATCTCCTTCGTATGCACTCTGATGGTCGTCAAAGGTGTACTTGCGAATGAGGCAGCTTCAATATCGTCAAAGCCGATAATGGCTACATCCTCAGGAACGTTGAGATTGGCTTCTTGTAAGGCTCTTAACGCCCCAATCGCCATCGGATCACTGGCAATAAAAAACGCCTCGGGAAAATTCCTCATTTTAATTGCATTTTTCATTAATTCATAACCCTGTGCCATTGTATACTCACCGATCAAAACTGCCTCTGGTTGGAACATTTTTTGTTCTTTCATCAAGCGTTCAAAGGTAGTGAGACGTTTATCTTCAGAGAGGAACTTTTGATTTTTACTATGCTCCTTCTCCCTTCCTCCGATATACCCGATTCTCTTGTAGCCGGTGGCTAATAGATGCTTGATCGCTTTCTCTGTGGCCTTTTCAAAATCAATCACCACCGCATCATACAAATCCTCGTTAGGCGAATGGTTAATGTACACCACATTTTCCACTTTACTGATCGCCTTGAGCGCCATTTCTTTTACCTTGCCCACGACAATGAGTCCATCAAGGCCGTCAATCATTTGATTGGTCTCCGTTTCATGTAAACGGAGCGTAACGGTTCTGATCCCATGACTCGCAAGTTCCATTTCAATGCCTTGGCGGATCGATAAAAAGTATGGATCATTGATCTCCTCGTCCAATGATTGGGTAACGATAATCCCGACATGTTTCGAAGTCTGCTGTTTTTGTTTCAACCGTCTTTCTAAAATCGTTTCGTATCCAAGTTCCTTAGCGACCTGGAAAATACGTTCCCTCGTTTCATCCTGAACGGAAATCGTATCATCGTTATTTAAGACCCGTGAAACCGTAGATGCCGACACATTCGACTTGTCCGCAATATCCTTGATAGTAGCCATCTCATAACCCTCTTCATGTTCTTTTCGACACCCGTAAATTTTTTACTTATGGATTACTAAAATATTTACTGGGTATATTTGAATAATAACATCTTATGGAAGGGCTTACAAGTGTAAAAACTAAATTTTCTAAAAATTAATATAGTTTTTTTATTGTATAAACACTGATATAGTCCGATTTTTTTATTAATGATTAATTCCCAACTAGTAAATTATTTAGTAATATCCTTATTGATAATAAACATAAAAAAGGAGATAACCTGGTAAGGCTATCCCCTCTCTAAGTATTCCAATAATTATTTCATTTATTTTCAATCAAACCACTTCAACCGCTGTAGTTTCATCTCTCTTAGCTTCTTCACTTTTATTCGAAAAATGGCTCTTTTCAATGATTAAAGAGACAATTACCCCACCAATAATGGCCCAGAATGGGGAACTTACACTAAAGAAGCTTACACCTGACATGGCGATAATTAATGCGAAGAAAGCCCCTATTTGAAATTTACTATCAGAGAAAGCGGCTTGGAGGGAACTTAAGAGAACACCAATCATGGCAAGACCTGCGACAGTAGCAACTAATACTCCTGGCATGGCAGAGACAAATGGAACAACGACACCTGCAAATAAACCAAAGGAAGCAAATAATGTTCCATTTACAATAACCGCTACATAGCGACCTTCTTTCTTCTCACCTGCTTCTTGAGATGAACAAATGGCTGTCATCGGACCAGCAATATTCGCGTTATGACCTCCAAAGAATGAGGTGATCATTCCTCCAATTCCACTCCAAACCGTCATGGCATTGACTGGTGGTTTATAGCCTTGAGCCATTAATACCCCCGTGGCTTGTGCATTTTCTGCCCCAATGACTAACAGAGCAAGTGGAATAGCGATGGAAACAATGGCATCGAGACTAAAGCTTGGCATGACGAGTTGGGGCGTAATGAATCCGCTTTCAATATCTCCCATTTTAAATTGATTTAATAGTAGGGCTACAATCATGGATACGACAAAGGCAGAGACGATAGGTGGCACTTTTTTGAGATATCTTGAGGAGAGTAAATAGACAACAACAGCAGAACCAGCAATTAATGGTGCTGCTTCGATAGAGGTAATCATACCCGTTCCAAAACGGATCATGGCTCCAACAATCATTCCCATGACAATCGGTAGAGGGATCCACCTCATGATTTTTCCGATGAGTCCTGTCACACCGAGAATAAGAACTAGGACACCAGCAACGAAATAAGCTCCAGCTGCTTCATTTAACGAAAATTGCGTAAGGGCTCCTGCAACCAACACCGCTCCTGGAATCGAATACGCACCAGCAATGGGTTGACGATATTTTAAAGCTAAATAAATACCTAAAAGTCCTCCGAAGAAATAGATGGCAAATAACCAAGAAATCGCTTGTTGATGGGTTAATCCTCCACTTGCTGCACCGCCAATAACAATCAACGCTGGACCTGTACATCCAAAGATAGCTGCAAGAGTTCCCGCGCTTATGGTGTTAAGATTTAAGAATTTAGGCACACCTTTTAAACTTTGACCTAGATTAAACTCACTCATTTCGAATCCTCCTTTTATTTGAAAATTCGGAAAATTAATCATAAATTGAAGTTAAGGTTCGCCCTCCAAAAAGGGGAGGTAATCTCCCCTTCTCTTACTTCCCTGTAAAATGAGGTTTTCTCTTTTCAGCAAATGCAGCTACCCCTTCACGGAAATCATCTGTTGTTCTTAACAGTCCGTATGCTTTACCTTCAATATCTAGTCCAGCACTTAGCGGCGATTCCTCTGCTGCATTTAACACCGCTTTACATACCTTTTGAGCAAGCGGTGAAAATCTCACTAGCTCCTCGGCTAATAATTCCACTTCTTTATCTAATTCTTCTTTAGACACCACTTTTGTTACTAATCCCCATTGATAGGCCTCATCAGCCGGAATTCTTCTGGCTCTCATAATCATGTCTTTGGCTCTAGTCAATCCTACCGCTCTTGCGACACGTTGGGTTCCACCGCTTCCTGGAATCATACCAAGATTCATTTCAGGTAATGCCATAAGTGTATCATCTGCTGCGATTCTAAAATCACAGGCCATGGCAATTTCAAATCCCACACCAAATGTGTATCCTTGTAATTGAGCAATAACGGGCTTTGGTGAACGTTCCGGGGCTGCAACATGAACCGCGAGATGTGATAATTCTTCCTGATGTGTTTCCATAAATTCAGGAATACTTCCTCCTGCGCTAAATGCTTGAGTCCCTTCACCCTTAATAATAATCACGCGAACTTCATCATCTTGATCTAGTTCCTTAAATATTTCAGCAAATTGAGCTCTCGCCAGCATACTGATATAGTTCATTTTTTCTGGACGATCAAACACAATGGTTGCCGTTTGCTTCTCTATATTTTTCTCTACTCTAATATGATCATATTTTTTTGCTGTTTCTACCATTATAATTTCCCCTCTCTTTTAACCTACTAAATTATTATCTTTCTGAAATACTTCAAACTCGCCTTCTCTTAATTTCCGTCGTAGGATTTTTCCTACCGGACTCTTTGGAACTTGCTTGATAAACACATATTTTCTTGGTCGTTTAAAATTAGATAATTTCGGATTATTTTTACAAAATTCATCTAACTCTTGCACGGTTACGGTTCCATCCTTCGGAACAATGAATGCGGTTACAATTTGACCCCAACGATCATCATCTTCCCCAGCTACCGCAACTTCGAAAACCTTCGGATGCTTTGAAAGGACATCTTCCACTTCTAAAGGATGAATATTTTCTCCGCCTGAAATGATCATGTCATCGACTCGACCTACTACATATAAGTCACCATCATCATCCATGACACCTAAATCACCAGTAAAATACCAGCCCTCACGAATCGCCTTCTTCGTGGCATCCGGTCTGTTCCAATATCCTTTGAAGCTTTCGATCGAATCGAGAGAAACAATAATCTCACCAATCTCCCCTTTTCCAATCTGGTCCTCAGGTGTAGAATTCGCCTCCGCATCTGCTGTCACTAAGCGAATGCGTTGATGAAATCCTGGTTTCCCGGCGCATCCGGGTTTCTCAGCCACATTAGAGCAAATAGAGAAGGTATAGATTTCTGTGCTACCATAGTGATTAACAAATACATCTGGCTTTAATAGCTCGACACATTTTTCCGTTAAGGCGGTGGTCATCGATGCACCTGCATACCCGATTTTCTTTAACCTCTGAAGATTGTATTGATGAAAATCCTGGTGATTCAGCATATCGTGATAGAGAGTAGGAACTAAATACACACAAGTAATTTCTTCATAGCTTAAGATTTCTAGGGCCTCTTTTGCATCAAAATCAGGTAAAGCCACATATTTCCCATTTAAAAAGGCAATCGATAGAAGAGATCTCATCCCCATCGTATGGTAAAGCGGCATCGTACCTAGTGTACTCTCATTATCCTCGTATTTATTTTGGATAATGTGAGCAACCGCTGCCGAATACTCATTTTTATTGCTTCTTGGTACTCCTTTTGGTTTCCCGGTGGTCCCTGATGTATACAGCATAAGAGCGATATCATCATCTTGAATTTCTGGTTTCACAAAAGTTCCAGGACTTCTCTGAACTAGCTCATCATAGTAAATATCTGCCCCTTCTACTTCTCCGACCCCTACTAAAATGGGTTTTGTATGGAAGGTTGCTTTTAATACCGAGGTTTCACTTGCCTTTTCATAGATCACTGCCTTAGATTCGGAATCGTTTACGCAATATTCCACTTCTTTTGCCGATAATCTGAAATTGATTGGCGTGTAAACAGCCCCTAAGGACTGGATGGCCCAATATAGGATGACATTCTCAAGGCGGTTTTTTAATAAAAGCGTGACCCGATCATTTTTTTGAATTCCGATTCTTTGTAAAGAAGCTGCTACTTTCATAATTTCTTTGTCTAATTGGTTATAGGTGTAGCGTCTACTCCCTTCAACAACTGCAACCCGATTCGGATGCCTTTCCACCGCAAAATTAAAAATCGTTGAAAGATTCATTCATGCAACTCCCTTCCTACATTTAGATGTTTATTTTTTGATCCTCTACTGTTTTTTCAATCGCTTTTACAATGCCGTCATAACCAGTACATCGGCAGAGATGCCCTGAAAGCATGTCTTGAATATCTTTTTTACAAGGGGTTGAATGTTTCTTCAAATAATCTGTAGTGGACATTAAAATTCCAGGAGTACAAAATCCACATTGTAATCCATGACATTCCACAAAGTTCTGTTGTAAAGGATTGAGTTGGCCGTTCTGTGCTAAGCCTTCCACGGTTTGCATCTCTTGGCCATCCACTTGAACAGCAAACATTAAACAGCTTCTAACAGCCGAATCATTCACAATGACCGTACAGGCTCCACAAACACCATGTTCACAACCTACATGTGTTCCGGTCAATCCACAGGTTTCTCGCAAGAAGTCACTTAGCAACATTCGGGATTCAACTTCTTCTTTGTATGTTTTTCCGTTAATTTTCACTTCCACTTCATGAACCGTCATGGTCAGCACCTCCCTGCTTTTACATATGCCTCTTGTAACGTTCGTTTGGCCAATGATTGAGCTAAATGCCTCCGATAGTCAGCTGAAGCATGGAGATCGGATTCAGGCTCAATCACTTTTGAAACAATGGATGCCACTTTGTCTAGAAGCGAATCCGTTAATCTTTCGCCTTGTAACAGTTCATTCGCCTCTGTCACTAATAAAGGAACCGATTCGACACCCCCAAGAACCAATCGTGCGTTTGAAATACGATTTTGATCATCCACGCTTAGTTGACAAGCAGAGGCAACTAAAGCAAAATCCCCGTGCCTCCGTGAGATTTCTTGAAAGGAATAACCCACTCTTCCCTCCCAGATAGGAATATGGATCTCCGTTAAAAGTTCCGTAGGCATCACATCAGTTGTTAAGTAGGTGACAAAGAAATCCTCCGCATTTACGGTTCTTACTTCATCCGTGGATGCGATATGAACGGAACCACCCATGGTCATTAAGGCCAGAGGGATTTCGGCGGTAGGATCTGCATGGACCAAACTACCACCAATGGTTCCACGATTCCGGGTCTGAACATGGCCGATGAATGGAACCGCTTCACTCAATAAACCAATGTGCTGACGGATGAGATCCGATGTCTCCACCCGGTTTTGTCTTGTCAAGGTTCCGATTTTTACAAGTCCTTCCTCGTAATCGATAAAGTCTAAATCCTGCAAGCGATTAATATCGATTAAACAATCAGGGGTAGACAGCCTCATATTCATGATGGGAACGAGACTCTGGCCCCCTGCGATGATTTTTCCATCAAAACCAGATTCTTCTAATAGTGTAAGTGCTTCATCTACGGTTTTTGGACAATAGTAGTCAAATTGAGCTGGTTTCAATCGCTATCATCCCTCCTTTCTTTTCATCAAGCACTTTTTTCGATGTTCTTTAACTCTTTCCCAAACTTCTTGAAAAAGTCTTGAATAATCAGTTTGGCCACCCCGCTCAACATTCGTTGACCGACCATCGCTACCTTTCCGCCCACTTCTGCCTCATACGTATATGACAGTAAGGTATGATTTTCGTCTTGGTGCTCCAGATGAATGACACCAGTTGCTTCCACATTTCCTGGTCCCCCTTCCCCCTTCACAATCAACTTATAACTTTTTAGATTTTCAATATCGGCGATTTCGATGGTAGATTCATATTTTCCTTTAACCGCTGCAATGCCAATCGCTAACTCCGCCTTATATTTGTTTTCCTCGACTTGAGTTAGTTTATTGCAACCCATAATACATTTTTGCAACACATTTGGATCTAGTAGAATATCCCATGATTGTTGCAATCCTGCTTCAAGCGTTAAGCTTCCTTCTCCATTCATACTTGATTCGCCCCTTTCTTTTCTTTCGCCTGATTTAATAGATTCCAAATTCGATTCGGACTTAAAGGTAAAGTATCAATCATTACTCCATAAGGCTTTAAAGCGTCATTAACGGCATTAGCAATAACCGCCGGTGCACTCATCGTATTTCCTTCTCCTAATCCCTTCGCTCCTAGTGGAGTAAGAGGCGAGGGAGTTTCGATATGTTTAATGGTGATGTTTGGAATTTCTGGTGCGGTTGGGCATAAATAATCCATAAATGACCCGGTTAAAAATTGGCCTTTGTCATCATAGGCAAGCTCTTCATACATGGCTCCTCCTAGCCCATGAACCAGTCCCCCGTATATTTGACCATCTACAATTAACGGATTTAATAGTTTACCAGCATCGTGTACGGTAAAATAATCGATAATCTGAACTTCACCAGTATCAGGATCAACTTCAACGGTCACCATATCTGCAACAAAACCATAGGTAACAGATGAGTTCACTAAGTCATTTTCATCCGGTGGCTCTGCGACCTTTGCTGTATAATAGTAGGTTTCATAAATTCCCGGCTCCATGCCATCTGGTAGAGAGAGCGGATTCCAATGAGCAGAACCTGCCGCTCTTTTCAATGAATATTTAATCGAAGGATCCTTTTTAGAAACGATGGATCCGTTTTCAATCGTTAAGTCATCCTCGTCAGCTTGTAGGTGATACGCCGCGATTTTGATTAATTTTTTTCTTACTTTATGTGCCGCGTAAAATACTGCACTAGACCCAAGAGACGCGAATCGACTGGAATAGCTGCCTGAAGCAATCGACCAGGCACTCGTTGAGGTATCGAGCTCTGCGACGACATTAATTTGTTCTCTTGGTATTCCTAATACGTCTGAGACAATTTGGGCAGAAACCGTTTCATGACCTTGCCCAGAAGGCGTAGTACTGATGCGAACATTCACACAGCCCATCGGATCCATGGAGATCGTCGCTGCTTCGGCACAGCCTGACTTCGGTAATGAGGAAGCTCTCTCCTCCGGTGTGAGGGCAATCGTGATATACCCCATGTTCGAGCCTGACGGTTCAACAATACAGGCTAAGCCGACACCAAATAATTTTCCTCTTTGTCTCGCGTCTTCTCTTTTCTGTTCAATTTCCTTGTAGTTCCCCATGTCTAAGGCAAGCTCAAAGCCCTTTTCATAATCACCGCTATCATACATACCGCCAGAGGCTGTTTGATAAGGGAATTGCTCCTTTTTAATTAAATTTCGTCTAAGCACATCAGCAGGATCCAGCTGTAATTGATGGGCAATTTCTTGCATGATTCGCTCTAGTGGAAAATATAATTCTTGGCCCCCATACCCTCGAATCAGCCCTGTTGGTAGCTTGTTGGTCATAATGGCGTAAGCATCAATCATCAAATTAGGAATATCATAGGCACCGGTTGAATTGGCATGCGTTCTATACAAACACGCGGGCTCAGGTGCTCGAATATAGGCCCCTACGTTATCAATTAGCTTCATCTTTAGACCTAGTACCTTCCCATCTTCCTTAACAGCTGCCTCTATATAAGTGACACGGTCCGTTCCACTCGAACTAGCAGATAAATGCTCCTGGCGGTCTTCAATCCATTTCACAGGACAACCGACAATTCTACTAACGACGGCACATAAAACGATGTATGGAAAGGTTCCAGCCTTAATTCCATAACTGCCGCCAATGTCTTTCGGAACAATAATTCTTAATCGATTACTAGGTATTTTTAAGGCACCCGCCATAACCGATTGAATAACAAAGGGACCATGAAAATTCGCATGAATCGTATATTGATTGGAACTCTCCTCATATTGGGCAATCATTCCATAGGTTTCTACTGGTGTTGCGGAATATTTAGGAAAGTGAAACTTATGTTTAATAATGTGATCAGCCTCTTCAAAGGCTTCATCCACCTTTCCGTAGTGAAAGGTTCTATGGTTCGCAATATTAAAACCAATATGTTCATGAAGAAGTGGAGCATCCTCCTCTAACGATTTCTCTATATCTACGATGGGTGTAAGAGATTCATAGACAACCTTAATTTTCTCCAGAGCATCCTCTGCAATATAACGATTTTTCGCCACCACGACTGCGACCGGTTCACCTACATAGCGCACCTTATCAATCGCCATCGGATAATACTTTACTGGAGCACTCACCCCCACGCTAAAGGGTTGAACATAGGGCAAGATATCTTTTCCAGTCACAATTCCCTTCACACCACGTAGATTCATCGCTTCAGAGGTATCGATGGAGATGATTTTGGCATGTGGGTACGTACTTCTTAAAATGGCAATATGAGCGGTGTTAGCAGGTGTTCCAATATCACCTATATACTTTCCTTGTCCGGTTAAGAGTCTTCCATCCTCTACTCTCGTAACCGCTTGGCCTATGACTTTTTCCATTACACGACCTCCTCCCGAAGTAAATGTTCATAGTCTACTAACGTATCAATATCTGGGATTTGCTTTTTCCCCATTTCAGAATAAAACACATCTTTTTGAAATTTTTTCAAAACCGAACGACCACCTTCATCCCCTTTTGCATCGAAAAGATAAGGAAACATTTTCTTATCAAATAAGACTGGATGTCCCTTCTCTCCTTGATAGGAGGCTTGCACGATTAATGGTCTGTCTTTTTGCCAATAGTAATCCTTGACCACCTTATTAATCTCATCAGACGTAAGAAGTGGCTGATCTCCTAACAAAAATACGACGGCCTTTATATGATTCGGTATGGAACGTAAGCCTAGCTTGAAAGAAGAGGACATCCCATCCGAAGCTTGATCATTGATCAAAATCTGATTCACTCCCGTGACAGACACATCTTGATAAAGTCCAGGGACATCCGGATTAATGACAACGGATATGCCAGATAATGAAGAGCTTAACCCCTGATCAATCACATGTTGAAGAATTGATTTCCCTCTATAAGGTAGGAGCATTTTTGCCGTTCCCATTCTTCTGGAAAAGCCAGCAGCTAGGATCACTCCCCATACTTGATGTTGAGCTTCAATAATTCATCACACCCCTTTTTGGGGAGAACGATAGACTTCCCTTTAATTCGGTGAGCTTTAATCCAGATCCCCCGCGGTGAACCAACGTGATTTCTGCTAAGATACTTAAGGCGATTTCTTCTGGTGTTTTTGAACCGATATCAATCCCAATCGGACTATGGATGTGTGAAAAATCATCGATCGTATTCAGCTTTTGACTGGTTGAAATCATTTCCTCGGTTCTTTTTCGCGGACCAAGTAAACCAATATAAGCAGCATCCGATTGATTCAATCCCTCTAAAATCATTTGATCTTGTAAGAAATGATGGGTCATTAACACAACGTAGGATTGACTGGTTATCGTAACCGGTGGGTATTGATCTTTGCTATAGACGATAATCTCGTCTGCTTCTGGAAAAAGAGAAGAGTTTGCATAGGCAGCTCGATGATCGACCAAGGTGACATACCAATGTAATTGTTTGGCTATTCGTACAAGTGGAATAGCATCAGGGCCTGCACCAAATATGGTTAAGTTAGGAGGTGGAGTCGTGATTTCGCTATAGATATGAAGTTGATGCTCTCCACCCACGAAGGTAACTCCAGGTTTTAATGGAATGGTATTTTGTAAAAAATAATTACAAATCTCAGGATATTCGATATTCAGTAACTCTTCTTGGTCCTTTTGAGGATCAAGCAGCCATCGCTTCCCAATCAAATGAGGCTTATTCGCCTCTACAACGATTAGCTGCCCTATTTGCTTGGTTAAGGAAGTGGTAAAAAACTCTTCTATGATATAGGAAGCTGGGTTCATCTCAGGTTCATAGGGTTCAAGTAATATATTCATTTTTCCATTACAGCCAAGTCCAAGCCCCCAAACAATGTCACCCTCATCTTGGAAATTATAATGGAGGGTTTGTGGAACTCCGCTCTCTAGAACCTTATACGCGTGTTCGATAAGATCACTTTCTACACAGCCCCCACTAAGGAGTCCGGTTAAAGTTCCATCACTGGAAATGAAGCATTTAGCCCCTGGCTTTTGATAAGTAGAACCTTCTGTTGAAATGATCGTACCAAGAACACCACTTAGTTGATTTTGTTGACATCTCTTTATTTCTTTATGTATTGAAATCATTTGTCCACCTCCTAAACTTTGACTTCCTTGTGATACTCCCAATGAAATTGGTCCCTATATTCACTTGGTGTTTTCCCAACGATCTTTTTGAACGTGGTTGAAAAATAGCTTTGATTAGAAAAACCTGTATTGTGAGCAATAATATCTATAGGAAGGGCAGAGAGTCTTAGCATCCCTTTGGCCTTTTGCACTCTGACAAAAGACAAGTATTCTACAAAGGTCATCCCCGTTTCTTCCTTAAAGAGTTTACTAAAGTAGGAAGGACTTAAATAAACTTGATCGGAAATTCCCTTTAAGGAGAGTGGCTCACCATAATTCGATTGAATAAACTGGATGGCACTTTCAATCGGATTCTTCAAATCATTTGAATCCAATCGGTTTACTGGATTCATGCTTTGCGTGACTTCCTTACTGATCCCTTTTGGTAACACGCGATCAAAGGTTTGAATCAACTCATTTTTAGTAAGCGGTTTCAATAAATAGGAGGAAAAACCGGAATTAATTGCTTCCTGTGCTAAATCAAACATTTTTAACTGAGTGACAATAATAATAGGAAGATCAGGATAAAGCTCCAAAGCCGCCCTTCCAAAATTCATGCCATTCATTTCAGGTAAAGAAAGATCGATAATAAGGGCACTAGGTTGATTTTGCTTGAGAAGTAATAATCCTCTTTGGGCGGTACTGGCTTCATAGGTTGTTAAATAGCTATACTTACTTTCTCTAATTAACTCACATAGCTCTTTTCTTGCTTCGATATCATTATCAACAATCAAGATTTCAGCCAAGTATGTTCCCCCTTAACTAGATAGTATAGAAAATTCCGAATACTTTGTTTTAAAATCTTCTTTTGATCTTTTAACATTTCCACTATTATTAGTTTCTAATTATTTTAAATATTAACAGATTAAATTCCTACTTGATTTATAAAATATTACTCTTGTGTTTTTAAAATTTGGTTTTGTTCATTTATAGAACCTGTATATTAATCATGTTAGATCTTTATCTAATAGAAAAAAAGGATCTCCACAATATTCAGACCGAACTGAATGGTGGAGATCCAACCTCTTTACAAAAGATATTAGATAATTTCGGAATTATTTAAGGGTCTGGTGCTGTAGTCACCATTCAAAACTGTTTTATGGTGGTCTACCCGAGATTAACCCAAAGTATCTGTCATTTTAAATAAAATTGATTATAGTAAAATTCTTTGTTATTGTGTCTTGCACTCTCGTTCTACGACTCCAAATTTGAAGCTGACAAAGGTTTATTATCTTTAATTAGGACTACATTAAAGATAATAGCCAACAAGCTGGTTAAAAAAATGATTACTCCTAGAGGTATGGCAGAATATTCACCCGCTACCCCTACTAGTGGGGATGTAATGGAGCCTAATAAAAAGGGCATGATACCTAACAGCGCAGAAGCACTTCCTGCTATGTGCCCTTGTGACTCTATTGCTAAAGTAAACGAAATAGGTCCTACCATACCTAGTGCTACATTGGATAGGAAAAGTGAGATGACTAGTGCTGCTAATGGTCCATGAGCAAGAACCACAATAAGAACGCCAATACTAGAAATAAGAGAAGCTACCAATCCAATCATAAAAATCTGATGTGGAGTAGTTCGTTCCGCTAGTCGTTTTACTAATTGAGCTCCAAGCATTAAACTAATTCCATTCAAAGCGAATAGGATTGAAAACATTTGAGGAGATACACCATAAATGTTTTGGTAAATAAAAGGGCTTCCTGAAATGTAAGCAAAACAACCTCCGAATAAGATCCCAGAGGCAAGACCATACCCCATAAATTTTCTATCTTGCAGCAAGGTTTTATAGTTCTTTACTAATTCTTTAAAATCACTTGAGACACGTTTCTCTATTGGTAACGTTTCTTTCACGTTCCAAACGGTCATGATGGTCAAGAAGATTCCAACAATCCCTGTAAAGACAAATACCCCTACCCATGACGTGAAAGAAATGACCGCACTCCCTGCGAGTGGGGATAGTAACGGGGTAACACTGGTAATGGTCGTAAGCAGGGCAAAAAACTTTGTTAATTCAACACCCTCATATTGATCGCGAACGATGGCACGAGCGATAACAAGCCCTGCTGAAGCTGAGAATCCTTGTATGAAACGTAAAACAACAAAAACTTCAACATTTGGTGAAATGGCACACCCGATGGAGGAAATTAAAAATAGAATCATAGAAAATAGCAAAGGTTTTCGCCTACCGTGAACATCACTTAAAGGACCGATGATAATCTGACCCAAGCTTAATCCTAATAGGGCTGAGGTTAAACTCGCCTGAACCAACGATGCTTTTGTATCAAAGAAATTCATGATTTCTGGAAAAGATGAAAGATACATATCCACGGTAAACGGTCCTAACGCACAAAAGACCGCTAATAAAAGTGCAAATCGAACCTGGTGTTTATTTGTATTCACTTATTTACCACTCCCTTTCAATTACTTGTTGCGATAGCATTCACTGGATACCAATTGTCTCCACGTTTCTCAAAATGCATGTTCAGTTTCATACTCCACGTCTTTCTAAAACCATAAATTCTAGCATCAATTTTTGTATCACAAAGGAGAATAGCCCTATTACCCTCTATTGTGATGGTTGTTTTTTGAGGCATCGTTTTGAAGTATTTCATTTCTTCCCTTTCTATTTGTTCAATCCATTCTTTTTTACTTTGCTGGTAACCCGTCATGTGGACTAATACATAGTCATCACCAAGGATGTTGCTTAATGTTTCAATATCTTTTTGAACCATTGCCTCATTCATCCGATTAAAAAATGCTAGGATTTTTTGTTTATCTTCACTCATGTTTGTATTCATCCCCTCCTAACCTAAAACCATGAATGGGTAAGTCCATTCATTCGGACCACCCATTTTTGGAATTTACTCAAAGTAGAATCACTCACTTAATTCTTGTCTATCATTCCACACAAAATTGGAAGTCCTTTTAGCGATCAACCACTGCCCGTTTTCATAGACATATTCATCTTGATAAAAAACGGCAGAAGCGTTATTTATTTTCTTTCCATTTTCGGAAGTAATAAGATCAACCCGACAATAAAGAGTACCTTCTGCTTTATCTCCGTTTATTTCCACCACATGTTGACCATTGATGTGATAAACCGTTTCGAAATTCGCTAAAAAACTTTCAAATGCTTCTCCTATTTGTTTAGTCCCTTTCAAACTTGAAACTAACGCTCCGTTTGCATATGATTCTACCGTAGCATCCTTGGTAAAAAGCTCGGTCTGTTTCCAAACTTCTTTCTTGTCCGCCAAAATTGAGAACGTATCAACAAGTTCTCTAAGAGCTCTTACGTTTTCTAATTCTTCCATTCTTTTTTCTAAGTTTGATTGTGTCAATTTTATTCCTCCGTAAATTGTTTTTTATGTTTGTGACATGGTTAATAGTAGTGAGGAATATCACCTCATTTAAAACCTATAATTGGGTGTGGAACATAAAGTTCTTCCAGATAAGCCACTTCTTCAGGAGACAATGTAACATGTAGAGCTGCGATCGCGTCCTCAAGATGGGACATTTTAGTAGCTCCAATGATCGGAGAGGTAACTGGTTCTTTTTGTAGTACCCATGCCAAAGCGATCTGAGCACGAGGAACGCCTTTCCTTTCAGCGAGTTCCGCAACCCTCTCTACAATTGGTCGGTCAGTATCTGCCTTATAGAACGAACCTTTAGCAGGATCATTCCCCGAGCGAGTAGTTGTTTCTTCCCAATCTCGTGTTAATTTCCCCCCTGCAAGTGGGCTCCATGGAATGACGGCAATTTTTTCTTCCTTACAAAGTGGGAGCATTTCTCTCTCTTCCTCACGATATAGGAGGTTTATTTGATTTTGCATGGATACAAATTTTGTCCAACCATTTTTCTCAGCTAGGTGATTGGCTTTTAAAAATTGCCATGCAAACATGGATGATGCTCCGATATATCTTGCCTTCCCAGCCTTTACGACGTCATGCAATGCTTCCATTGTTTCTTCAATCGGAGTGTTGTAATCCCAACGGTGAATCTGATAAAGATCTACATAGTCTGTTCCCAGTCGTTTAAGACTTTTATCGATTTCGCTCATAATGGCCTTGCGGGAGAGACCTTTACCGTTAGGTCCTTGATGCATGGGAAAGTAAACCTTCGTAGCCAGAACGATCTCATCTCGATTGGCATTTTCGTTTAATATTTCTCCGATAAATTCTTCACTTGTTCCTCCGGAGTAATAGTTTGCCGTGTCGAAAAAATTGATGCCTGATTCCAGTGCTTTCTTAATGATTTGACGACTGGAATCCTTATCCAATGTCCATTCAGGAAAACCAAGTTCGGGCTTCCCAAAACTCATACAACCAAGACAAAGTCTAGATACATCCAAGCCTGTATTCCCTAGTTTTACGTAATTCATTTCATTACCTCCAGCCTACTTTAGGATCCAATTTTCACACCAAATAATGTTGATATGGTTGTGTTATTTCACATCTGTGTATAATATAGAATGAATATAGATGGCACACAATTGTCATTTCATCCGGATTCGTGAATTAATACACAGACTCATATAGATTGTGTAATAAGGAGGACAGCCATTTGGGAAAAGTGGATAGAAGAATACTAAAATCCCAAGAAGCCATTAAAAAGGCTTTTATAGAACTTATGAGTGAAAAAAATTTTGATGGAATCACCATACAAGAAATTTCTGATCGAGCAGATGTAAGTAGAAGAACTTTTTATCTTCATTATTTAGATAAATATGACTTACTAGATAAACTAATTGAGGAACATATTAGCAACCTAAAAGATTTGTGTGTATCGTTGTCAGATATGGATTTTATAAGTGGAGGACAGTTCTTTTTCGAGTATTTTGAAAGAAACTACTTGTTTTTCTCAACGATGTTAGTCGGCGGAGGAGAACTTTCATTCCGTGCTCAATTCCTTGAGTTTTCTGTTGAATTATTAAAGGGGGAAGTAGATACAACGGAAGGGAAAAATAAGGGGCTGAATGAAGAAATTATTCTTCGATTTGTAGCTGCTGCCTACGTAGAGGTGATTGAATGGTGGTTTAAGGAAGGAATGCCTCAGCCCCCACGTGTGATGGCAGAAGAAGTCGGGGAATTGATCGAGCGAATACTCTAGCATTTTTGGATATCTATACGTAGTGGAATAAAGTTAGTAAACACCAATCATCCTATGGATTGGTGTCTCCCTTTGTTCCTCGATAAAATACAGGTGCATCATCAACATGTTTGATCCACAATTGATCCTTTCCTTTTAATCCATCACGTAAAAAGACATCCCCTTTTATTTCCCTTCCATTATGACGAACCCATGTTACATTGTCATTGATTACTTGTGGGGCTACATCTCTCTTATTTTCTCCAGGGGAAGTCATCCGATTTTGTTCTCCAGATTTTATATCAATTAAATAAAGACTAGTAAACAGGGTTGGAACGGGTCCTTCTTTCCACTCCAAATTTTCCTTTGAACGCGCGACAATCACCTTTTCTGGAGAAAACCATTCCAGGTCTAGGTCAACATAACCTTTTGGGGTATATTCCTTCTGCTGCAAAGTAACAGGCATCTCGGCAATCTTTGTTTTCTTATTTTCCACAAAGAATCTTCCTTCTCCAGATATATAAGCCAACTGATTCTTAAATGGAGCCCATTTGAACCAATCTTTATACCAAAGCATTTTTCCTACTTCTTGAAAATTCTTCCCATCAGGAGAGATTACGCAAAGTGAATTACTATCATTGGACCAAGAAGCTGTGGGAATTCCAATAAAACTAACCCACTTTCCATCCTGGCTCCATTTAAAGTAATCCGTCCTTATCGCGAATAAATCATCATTGGTATGAATGGTATATAAATGATTCTTTTTATCAATATTTAGATTGGCATCCGCTGGAATTCTATACAATTCGATTGGCCCCCAACCTGTTGGAAGCAAATTCGATTGTGATGAAACAATAAATTCTTTTCCGTTCGGAAACCATTCAAATCCACTCACGCCTAATGAAACGTTCTCAAAACCCATGGGTCGTCCATCTTCCATATGGGTCACATTTAGTAAGCCCCTATCATTATAAGCTAGTTGATTTTTTGTAGGTGACCATTTAAAATCCGTTGCTTCCACCTTTAGGTAAGGCTGATAACTCTCCTTTTTCTCTAAATCATAACATTAGCGTTGCATAAAGATTTTTGAAACTTGTCAAATTGGATTTTTATGGGTGAAACTACAAATAATTGAATATTCAGATATATTGTTTTATCCGGAATTTAAAAAGATTGATAAG
>Ga0182742_1001115_pt1 | contig 36198 bp, 34 predicted proteins | sample eDN5th37CBELigMG_FD_128880 | JGI IMG/M metagenome (GOLD analysis project Ga0182742, IMG submission 128880) | Enriched Miracle-Growth compost microbial communities from Emeryville, California, USA - eDNA 5th pass 37_C BE-Lig MG (version 2)... ... | reverse complement strand
TCGGCCATTCGACGGAATTGGTGCCCTCCGGCGGTGCCTTCAGCGCCTTCCAGATCTCCGGATCGGCGGTCATCAGGCCGGGCAGCACATCTGCCCTTTGCGCCCAGGGGTCGGTGGGCGGATCGCTTTCCTCGAACAGGCCGAAGGGTGCGATCAGCGCCAGGCGGCGCACCGATTGCGGCCAGAGCGCCGCCATCTCCGCGGCGAAGGAGGCGCCGACGGAACTGCCGGCCAGATCCGCCCCCTCCAGCCCCGCCGCGACCAGCAACTGCCGCACCGCCAGCAGCCAGTCGAGATGGCTGTCCAGAACGGTATGGCCGCGATCCCCACCCGGAAAGCCGGGCAGCGATGGCACGATGACGGTGCGCTTCTCGGCCAGCCGGTCGAGGAAGGGCACCCAGCGCGGCAGCCCGCCGAAACCGGCGAGGAAGCCGATGGCGGGGCCGCTGCCCTTGCGCCAGATGCGCGTCTGGAAGCCGTTGATGTCAACGGTCGCGGTTTCCGGTTCGCTCACGCTGCGCTCCGATTTTTTCCTGGACGTCCGGCGTTCCGCTATTCCGCGGCCAGCCGTGGCGGGAAGGCGGGCAGCGGGGCGCGCTCCTCCTCCCGCATCGGCCGTGGCCACCAGCGGTCCTCCCAATCGGCGAACAGGGGCTGCAGCCGCGGCATGACCTTCTCGGCGAAGAGCCGGGTGTTGTACTGCGTCAGCGCCTTGTCCATGTCGCCGAACTGCATCAGCAGCATGAGATGGCCGACATTCAGGTCCTGCGCGAGCTGCGTGAGCTGCTCCACCACCTCGTCCGGGGAGCCGATGACGACATAGCCGCGCTCGACGATCTCCTCCATGGTGATCGCCTTGGCGGTCGCCTTCTTCATCTTGTCGGCGGCGATCAGCGACTGGGCGTTGGCGGCCCGCCTCACCATGCTCTCGATGCCGGCGCGCTGCGTCGCTTCGGTGCTGTAGCCCGGCGGCGCCGCGAAGCGCGGATCCACATGCAGGCAGCGGCCGAAGAAATACTCGGCGGGCCGGGTGTAGAGCTCGATCGCCTGCTCGCGCGTCTCCGCCACGCCGACCACCTGGGCGAAGCCCGCGCGATAGGGGTTGCGGTCCTTCCCCAGCCTGTCCATTTCGGCCCAGAAGCCGTCCATGGTGGCCTTGCCGGCCTTGTAGCCGTAGTAGGACAGGTAGCAGTAGACATAGTCGCGCTCGGCGCACCACTGCCAGGTCTCGACCGAGCCGCCGCCCGGGATCCAGATCGGCGGATGCGGCTTCTGGATCGGGCGCGGCCAGATGTTCACATAGCGCTGCTGGTTGAAGCGGCCGTTGAAGGCGAAGGTGTCCGGCTCGGTCCAGGCGCGCAGCACCAGGTCATGCGCCTCATGGTAGCGCTCGCGCAACTGTGACGGGTTCTGGCCATAGGCAAAGCAGGTGTCCATCGGCGTGCCGACCGGAAAGCCGGCGATGAGCCGCCCGCCCGAGATCACGTCCAGCATGGCGAATTCCTCCGCCACCCGGGTCGGCGGGTTGTAGAGCGCCAGGCTGTTGCCCATGACGCAGAGTGGCACCGAGGTGGTGCGCCGGGCGAGCGTGGCGGCAATCAGATTGGGCGAGGGCATCAGCCCGTAGCCGTTCGAGTGGTGCTCGTTCACGCAGATCGCGTCGAAGCCGCAATCCGCCGCGAATTCCAGCTCGTCCATGAAGTCGTTGTACATGTGGTGCGCCCGCCGCGGATCGAAGAGCGAGCTGTGGATGTCCACCCATACCGAAGGGTGCTTCGCCCGGAAGTCCTCCGGCAGCTCGGTATAGGGCATCAGGTGAAACCACATCAGCTTCATGCACGCCCCTCCAGCTTCGTTATGCCGCGCGCGGTTGCGCCGCCGCGTTGAGCGGAAGCTTAGCCCGCGATCGCCCTGGGCGGAAACGGCGAGGGCGTGAAGCACCGGCCCGGCAGGACAGGCCCCGGTCCGCCGGGCTGCGGCCAAGCCTGGGGATGAGAGGGGGGCTCGCGCCGCCGTGATCAGGCGGCGTCGCCGCGACTGGCCTGGTCGGAAACCACCATGGGTTCCAGCCTCGCCTCCGCCTCGCGCTTCAGGCGCGCGTAGCTGCGGACGGAGAAGGGCAGCATGATGCCGTAGATCAGCCCGGCCGCCGCAAGCGCCGCCCAGGGCTCGGTCAGCAGCACGGCGACATAGACGCCGACGCCGAGCAGCAGCGGCAGCACCAGCTCCGACGGCACCTTAAAATTCTTGAAGCTCCAGGTCGGCAGGGTGGAGATCATCAGCGCGCCGGACAGCACCAGCACCACGCCGCATACCACCGGATGCTGCATGCCGCCGGCCAGCATCGTCCAGTTCCATTCCTGGAAGGCGAGCGAGGCGAAGAGCGGGAACAAGGCCAGCCCCGCCCCGGCAGGTGCCGGAACGCCGGTGAAGAAGCTCTGCGCATAGGCCGGCTTCGGCGGCGGCCCGGCCAGGGGCACCGCCGGCGCATCGCTGATCGAGGCGTTGAACCGCGCCAGCCGCAGCGCCGAGCAGACGGCGAAGAGCAGGCAGGGCGCATAGCCCAGCCCCCGCGCCTCATGCATGGTCCAAAGATACAGGGTCAGCGCTGGCGCCACGCCGAAGCAGAGGAAGTCCGAAAGACTGTCGAATTCCGCGCCGAAGCGCGAGGTGCCCTTCAGCAGCCGCGCCAGGCGGCCGTCGAGCCCGTCGATCGCCCCCGCTACCACGATCAGCGCCGCCGCCTGCTCCCAGCGCGCTTCCATGGCGAAGCGGATGGCGGTGAGCCCGGCGCAGAGGCCGAGCATGGTCAGGATGTTGGGAATCAGCCGGTTGAAGGACGGCCCCTGATAGCGCGGCCGGGTGCGCGGGCGGAAGCGGCGCAGCCGGCCGCGGAAGCCGGGGGCGCGGGGCTGGCCGGGGCCGGGCGCGTTCGCCCGGCTGTCATCCTGCATGCTCATGTCTGCGCCGGGCTGTGCCCTGTCGTGAGATCCGCGATCACCGTCTCGCCGCCGATCATGGTCTGGCCCTCCGCCACCAGCGGCCGCACGCCTTCCGGCAGGTAGACATCGGTGCGGCTGCCGAAGCGGATGATGCCGAAGCGCTGGCCGGCCAGCACGGTTTCACCCTCCCGGATATCGCACAGGATGCGCCGCGCGATCAGCCCGGCGATCTGCACCACCGCCATGTCGCTCCCGTCCGGCAGGCGGAGGGCGATGGCGTTGCGCTCATTGTCCTCGCTGGCCTTGTCCAATGAGGCGTTCACGAAGGCGCCGTGCCGGTAGGCGATGCGCGTCACCGTGCCGTCGGCAGGCACGCGGTTCACATGCACGTCCAGAACCGAGAGGAAGATCGCCACCCGCCAGCGCGGCTTCGGGCCGAGGCCAAGCTCCTCCGGCGGCACGGCCGGCATCACGCTCACCACCTTGCCGTCGGCCGGGGCCAGCACCAGGCCGGGCCGGCCCGGCGGCACCCGTTCCGGGTCGCGGAAGAAATACAGGCAGAAGCAGGTAAAGACGAAGCCGAGCCAGAAGGCCCAGGCCCCCAGGAGCAGCCCCCCGAGGACCGCCACCACCACACCGCCGATGATGAAGGGCCGGCCCGCCGGATGCGGCGGGGCCAGCACCAGCCGCAGACTGCGTCCGATCGCCATGGTGCGGGTTTATGGTGTGTTCATCCCAGCCGGGCAACCCTTGCCCCTGCCATGCCGCCCATCACCCTCGGTCCCTTCACCGTTGCCCCGGATGGGGTCCTACAGCTCCGGGAGGCCGGGCTACGTCCCGCCCTGCGCTTCGCCTGGCGCGGCCGGCGCTGCGAGGCCGAATTCACCGGCGATGCCTTGCGCCTGACGGCCATCGCCGCCCGCATCCCTTCCACCGCCGAGCCGGGCGCCGACCGGACCGGCGCCTTCGCCACCCTGGCCGCGCTGCCGCGCAGCCTGCCGCCCGGCTGGCGCCTCAGTCTGCTGCCGGACCACCGGATCCGCCTGGAAACCGCCGCCCCCTTCGCCTCGCCGCCGACCGCGACCGCGCTGATCACCGGCATGGTCCGCTTCGCCCTGGCGCTGGACCCCTATCTGGACCGGCTGGACTCCGCCTGCGGAGCCTCCTCCGGCACGGTGAAGACCTGACCAGGATAGATCAGCTCCGGATCGCGGATCTGCCCACGATTGGCCTGGTAGATCACCGTGTAGCGCACCCCCTGGCCATAGGCGGCACGGGCGATGCGCCACAGGCTGTAGCCGGGCTGCACCACGACCCGCCCGTTTTGCACCAGGGCCTCGGGCATGCGGTCGCGCTGGAAGGGCACTTCAATCCGCGCCGCCACCGTGCCGGAGGCCGCCAATTGGTCCAGCCGCAGGGTATGGCGGCCGAGCCTCGGCTGTTCCTCCGGGGTGAGCTGCCAGCGGCCGGAGGCATCCGCCACCGCATCGCCGACATGCGCCTCCCCGACATAGAGCCGCACCGTCGCCCCCGGCGCGGCGCTACCGGCGAAACGAATCCCCCCGGCATCGTCGTAATCCACGACATCCAGGCCAAGCCCCCGCCGCCCGGCCGCCTCCGCCGGCGGCGCGCCCTGCAGGACGCGCGGCCCGGCGCCGCCGGAGCTGACGGGTGGCAGCAGCACCGCAAGCGGCCCGGACGCCGGCTCGCCCGTGGCGGCCGGATCGCCGAGGCCCCGTCCGCCTACCGCCGAATCCTGCGCCATGGTCACCGGCTGCTCCGGCACCACCAGCAGCACGGTCTCCCGCCCCGGCACCGGATCCTGGCCCGGGTTGCTGGCCCGCAGCGCCAGCTCGCGCGCCCCGGGAGCCAGCGGCTCGCCCGGCAGGATCACCCATTCGCCGCGCGCATCGGCACGGGCGCGGCCCAGCTCCCGATCGCCTTCCAGCAGGATCACCTCCGCGCCCGGCGCCGCCCGTCCGGCGGTGACCAGCATGCCGCGAGCCCCCACGCGCGCGACATCGAAGCGCGGCGGCTCGGGCACCGGCTGCGTGGCGGGTTGCTGCTGCGGAGCCGGGGAGGCAGTCGTCGCGGGGCCGGCGGCCGGGGGCGACCGGGCATTGCCGGTTTCGCCCGCGGGCGGAGAGCGGAAGAAGGGGAGCGCCTCAGGCAGCAAGGCCCAGGCAGTACCGACCGCGGCCACCGCGATCAGACCGAACAGGCCGACTCGCCGCGCGATCCCCGTCTCCATCATATCCGCGTAATTAGGCGCGGACTCGGTTGCACCACAAGAGACAGATCACAGTCCGCGCAGCAGCAGCCATTTGAAGAGCAAGGGCGTTCCGCCCGCAAGCGCCGGGCCGAGCAGCGGCGCGAAACGGCCGCCCAGCCTCGCCCCCAGCGCCGGGCCGAGCCAGAGTGCCGCGAGCGGCGCCGCCGCGGTCAGCCAGTCCCCCGCCGCGCCGCGTGCCAGCACCGGCCCCGCCGCCAGCCCGGCCAGCCCGGCCGCCAGCGGCAGGGATGCGGCCAGGCCCCAGGCCCCGCCGCCCGCGAAGCCGCCGAGCGCCGCCGCCAGCGCCGCTGCGGCCAGCAGCAGCCAGGGACCGAAGGGCGCCGATATCCATAGTCCCGCCAGCAACAGCGCCGCGGCGAAGCCGGCACGGGCCGGGGAGGATGCCTCCAGCAGCGCCGCGACCAGCAGGACCAGCGCCAGCAGCGGCAGGGCGCTGCGGCGCAGATCGGCGGCATCGAGCGGCGCGCCCGCCAGCCACCAGCCTGCCCCCAGCACCGCCAGCCCCACGCCGCCGACCAGCCAGGCCCGCCCCCGGCCGAACAGCGTCAGCACCAGCCCGGCGATCAGCCCGGCCAGGGCCAGTGCCGGCAGGCGCTCCGCCAGTTGCCGGGGCGAGGCTACCGGCAGGCCGAGGATCATCACCCAGCCCAGGGCCAGCCCGGCCCCGGCCCCCAGCGCGGCCAAGTCGCGGCGGCCGATCAGCCGCAGCAGGCCAGCCCAGAGCAGGGCCGCCACCAGGGCCGCCGCGGCGCCCTTCCAGGGCAGGAGCGAATCGAGATGCATGGCCCGATGCTGCCGCAAACGGTTCGCGGCCGCATCGCCAGTCGTTATTTTACGTCACGGTGACTCAGGCGCGGGGGATCGTATGGAGGGGCAGCCGATACGGCAGGTGAAGGTCTGGGATGGCTGGGTCCGGCTGGTCCACTGGTCGATCGTCCTGCTGCTCGGCCTGTCCTGGTGGAGCATCCAGACCGGCCGCATGCAGCTCCACTATCTCAGCGGCTACACGATCCTCGCCCTGGTCCTGTTCCGCATCGGCTGGGGCTTCGTCGGCTCCGACACGGCGCGGTTCAGCCAGTTCCTGCGCTCGCCCCTGGCGGCGCTGCGGCACCTGCGGGAATTCCGCCGGCGCGAGCTGGAACCGGAGATCGGCCACAACCCGGCCGGCGGCTGGATGGTGCTGATCCTGCTGCTGCTGCTGCTGGCGCAGCCACTCACCGGCCTCTTCGCCAATACCGGCTATGGCGATTACGGGCCGCTGGCGAAAAGCGTCTCGGAGGAGACGAGCGACTGGCTCACCGGCCTGCACCACCGCAATTTCAAGCTGATCCTGGCCGCGGCCTCGCTGCACATCCTGGCGGTGGCCGCCCATGCCCTGCTGAAGGGGCAGAACCTAGTGCGGCCGATGCTGACCGGCCGCAAGCCCCTGCCCGCCACGGCCACGCCACCCCGGCTGGGCTCCCCGCTGCATGCCGCCGCGCTGCTCGGCGCGGCGGCGCTCCTCGTCTACGGCATCAGCCGGCTGGGCTGAGGCCGGGCGGCCAGGGCGCTCAGCGCGCCCGGTACTGGCGGTGGCAGCCGCCGCAGAATTGCGGCCCGGTCGCCCGGAAGGCCGTGGAGAAGCCTGCCGTATCCCCGGCCGAGGCCGCGGCCTTCAGGACTTCGAGCTGTCGCAGCAGGTTGGCGTTCGCGGTCTCGAAGCCGCCGCGATCGCTCCAGACAGCGGGCAGCGCCTTGGTGTCGCCGCGATCGGAGCCGGGCGGGAACAGCGCCGGCATCTCCCGGTACCAGGCGATCATCTCGTCCAGCCGGGCGGCCAGGGGCCGGACATCCCCCTTGGATTCGACCACCGCCTTCATCGCATCCATATGTCCGCTCATGCGCTTGAGGCCCGCGCGACGCTGCGCGATCACATCCCCCATCGCGCTCCCCTGGGCCAGGGCGGTGCCCACCACCGCCACAATGCCCAGTGCCGCCACCCACAACCGCAATCCCATGCGATTTCACCTCTTTGCGTTCCGTACCGGCAATCATGCCATGCCTACCCCGTTTCCTGGCAAGGCAGGATCGCAACGGCCGGGCTGCGCCCGCCGCCACATTCCCAGGAGCATTCCATGCCCAAGCATATTCGTTCCGTCGCCGTCTTCTGCGGCACCCGCCCCGGGAATGACCCGGCCCATGCCGAGGCCGCTCGGCAATTGGGTGCGGGCCTCGCCCGCGCCGGGCTGACGCTGGTCTATGGCGGCGGCGGCATCGGGCTGATGGGCCTGGTGGCGGAAGCCGCGCTGGGCGCGGGCGGCCGGGTGCGCGGCGTGATCCCGGAATTCCTGACCCGGGTGGAGCGCCCCTATCCCGCGCTGACCGAGCTGGAGATCACCAGCAGCATGCACACCCGCAAGACGCGGATGTTCGAGCTGTCGGACGCCTTCATCACCCTCTCCGGCGGCCTCGGCACCATGGACGAGACGGTGGAGATCATCACCTGGCGGCAGCTCGGCCTGCATGACAAGCCGATCATCCTGCTGGACGTGGCCGGCTGGGCGCAGCCCTTCGTGGCGCTGGTTGATTCGCTGATCGAGCAGGGCTTCGTGGGCAGGGCGCATCGCCGGCTCTTCACCGTGGCTGCCGGGGTGGAGGAGGCGCTGGACCTGCTCCACGCCGCGCCGCGCCCGGATACGGCGGCGCCGGCCGGCAGGCTGTGACGCACGGGATATCTCATCGCCCCCGCTTGCCCGTCCGTGCGGCGGGGGCTATATCGCCGGCCGTCGCGCCACTCCAAGACATGGCGGATTCCCGACCGACGGAGCGTAGCTCAGCCTGGTAGAGCACTGTGTTCGGGACGCAGGGGCCGGAGGTTCGAATCCTCTCGCTCCGACCAGATCGGGACCAAAAAGCCCTCGCAAGTTCAAGGACTTGCGAGGGCTTTGCTTTTCCGGGCTCAAAGTGAGCCGGTTGACCGGATGGACTCAGGCCCCGGTCCACCCCCTTTGACCCCTCCCCCTCACGGGTCGAAGGTGCACCATTACTCCCCAGGACTACACATCTAGCGGACCGACGAACTCTCGCCTTCCACGCCCCCGGCCGGAACATCGCTCTCGTCGGTCGATGCGATTTCGATCGGCTGGCCTACCGGCCGCCAAATCGATGGCGCATTGGTCCAGACCGTGTTCGGGCGATCGGTATGCTGGGACACCCAGATCAGGAGAATGCCGACGAACATCATCAACAGGGTCGCAATCGTGGAGGCGCCGGGGATTGGGCTACCCTCGCCGACGATGACCCTGCCGTCCTCTCCTGGCGGTCCTGGCAGCGCTGAAAGGTAGTAGAGCAGCGCGGCCAGGATGCTAAACACCGCTATAAACTGGATCGGGTGCCCGAAGACGTAACGGATGCCGTGTACGAGTAGCCGCTCGGGCATCACGGCCCAGAACAGGAGACTGCGATTCGCCGGCCTCTGCGCTTGGCTCATGGCGGCACCTCGCTAGTTGGTGCCAGCCATTGCATGCATTCTCACGCCCCATTGGAATGCAAGACCGCGTTACGGGCCGCCGAATGGAAAGGGGCTCCTGCCCGCTTGTTCCACCGGCTGAGAGGCGCCTCCGTTGCCCACCCGGAGCCCGCCACCAGCCCAGAAATGCGAATGGCCATCGCCAGCCTCGGCCGGCGGGGTTTTCATTCGCCTCGCCGCCCGCCCGCCGCCCAGAGGATCAACCGGTGCGCCGGAAGGGCCCAGGCGATGCCGGCGATGAGGAAATAGGGCACCTGCAGCGCCCAGTGCAGGCCGAGGACATGGTCGGCCAGCGCCACGACCACCCCGATATAGAGAAAGAATCCGAGCAGCCCGAGCGGAAGGGCGATGGCGGTGCGGGACATGGGCAGGGAAATGGCCCAGCCGCGCCGCGCCGCCAAGCCCCGGCGGGCGAGCCACCGCCTCGTGGTTGCAGCCGGGGCGGTCGGCGCTTAGTCTCCGCCCCGCCCGGGCCGCGCCCTGGCCGCACGCCCGCGACCGCCGAAGGACCGGCCATGCAAGACACCCTCGCCGACAACGACACGCTGGACCTGCGGAACCACATCCGCAGCATCCCGGACTTCCCGAAGCCCGGCATCCTGTTCCACGACATCTCCACCTTGCTGCGGCACGGTCCTGCCTGGCGCACCGCCATGGCCCGGCTGGCGCGCATCATCCGTCCCTACCGGCCGGATATGCTGGCCGGCATCGAGAGCCGGGGCTTCCTCGTCGCTGCCCCCTTGGCGCTCGAACTCGGCCTCGGCTTCGTCATGCTGCGCAAGCGGGGCAAGCTGCCAGGGGCGACCATCGGGCTCGACTATGCGCTCGAATACGGAACCGACCGGATCGAGATGCAGGCGGATGCCGTCACCCCCGGCCAGCGCGTGGTCATCCTGGACGACCTGCTGGCCACGGGCGGCACCATGGCGGCAGGCATCGCTCTGCTGCGCCAGGCGGGCGCCGAGGTGCCGGCCGGGGCGGCGCTGATCGAACTGACCTTCCTCGGCGGCCGCGCCCGCCTCGACGTGCCCTTCCAGGCGCTGCTCAGCTACGACAGTTAGGGCAGCCCCGCGAGGGACGGCGTGCCAGGGAGGGCCCGGACCGAATCGCCAGGGGGAGGGAGGCAGCAATGACCATTCGCCCTGCACCGAGGCGGCGTCAGCTTCTGTGCGGCAGTGCTGCCCTGGCCGCCCTCGCCACCCCCGCCCGCGCGATGCTGCCTGGGGCGGTGACGCTGCTGGTGCCGGGACCGGAGCACGGCCCCCTGGCCCGCTGGGCGGCCCGCCTCTCCGAAGCCCTTGTCCGTGGCGCGACCGCGGCGGTCAGCCTGCAGCAGAATGTGCTCGGCGGCCTGGATGGCGTGACTGCCGCCAATCGCTTCGCCACCATGGCGGCACCGGATGGCCGCACCCTGCTGGTCCTGCCCGGTGCGGCTGCCCAGGCCCGGCTAGTGGGCGAGCCCCGCGCTCATTTCGACGATACCGGCTGGCTGCCGGTCTGCGCCGTCGAGGGCAGTGCCGTGCTGGCCGGCCGCGGCCCGCCTGCCCAGGGCACGGCAGTCCGGATCGCCCTCAGCACCGCGGATTCGCCCGAGGCGGCGGCACTGCTCGGGCTCGACCTTCTCGGCATCACCGCCGCCCCGGTGCTTGGCCTGACGTCGGCCCAGGCAGAGGCGGCGCTGGCCCAGGGCCAAGTGGATGCCATCGTGCTGCAGGGTGCGGAACTGCCGGCGCGGCTGGCGACGCTCGGGGCCCGGCCCTGGTTCACCCTGGATGCCGCGGCATCGCGGGATCCCTTGCTTCCGGAAACCCCTGCCTTGCCCGAACTGGCCACGGCCGACGCGCCACAGGCGCTGGCGGCCTTTCAGGCCGTGGCCGCCGCCGCCCGGCTGCGGGCGGCGCTGGTGCTGCCGGCGCTGACTCCGGCGAATCTGGTGGCGCTATGGCGCGGCGCGGCGCAGCGCTGGCTGGAGGAGGAACGCGCCGGCCTGCCGCCGGGGCTGCGCGCCCTGTCCGGGGTGGAGGCGGCACCATTGCTCGCCGCCCTGGCACCGCCGCCGGAGGCGGTGCTCGCCTACCGGGAATGGCTGCTGCGCCGGCTGAACTGGCGCGCCGGGTAGCGCCGCCATGGCGCGGCCGGGGGCGCGCCGCTACCCGGCCCGCCCCTCATTGCCCTCGCGCCAGGCGATGAGGCGGCGGAGGCCCTCCCTCATATCCACCTCCGGCTTCCAGCCGATGACCCGGAAGGCTTCCTCATGCGCGATGCGGAAGGCGCCGCCGGAGGTCAGCCGCACCTTGCCTGGCTCGTTGCCGACGAATTCCGGCTCCGGCCCGCCCCCGGCCAGCTCCGTGACCAGCCGCACCAGCTCCAGCGTGGTGATCGGCGCAGGGCCGGAGGTGTTGACCGCCACATCCGTCGCCTCGCTCTCGAAGGCCATGCGGTTGGCGCGGGCAAGGTCGCCGACATAGACGAAGTGCTTGGTCTCGCTGCCATCGCCGAAGACCTGCGGCCGCTCGCCGCGCTTCACCCTGTCATAGGTCTCGATGATGTAGAGGGCGTTGGCGGCGCGGTAGTGCTGCCGCTCCCCATAGACCGTGGAGTAGCGCAGCACGACATAATCCAGCCCATGCTTGCGCTTGTAGTCGCGGCAGAGCTGCTCGCCGATGATCTTGCTGGCGCCATAGAGGATGGCGGCGGGCGGTGCGCCGTGGCTGTGGAAGGGCGTCGTCTCCACCAGCTCGCCGCTGACGCCGGGCCCATAGCCATAGACGGCGTTGGAGGAGGCGAAGACCACCTTCCGCACCTTGTTGGCGCGGCAGGCTTCCAGCGCGTTCTGCACGCCGCGGATGTTCACGTCCAGCCCGCCCCAGGGATCGCGGTCCATGGAGAGCGTCATGAAGGCGGCCAGTTGCAGCACGCCGGCGGCGCCTTCCGTCGCGCGCAGCAGATCGGCCATGCGCATCACGTCGCCGCGGACCAGCTTCAGCCGCGGATGGTCCCGCAGATGCGCGATGGCGGCTTCCGAGCCGAAGGCGAAATTGTCGAACAGCACCACCTCGGCCGCGCCATGGTCCAGCAGCTCCCCGGCCGTGGCGGAGCCGACGAGGCTGGCGCCGCCGATGATGACGAAGCGGTTGCCGGCAACGGGGACGGCAGCGGTCATGAGCGTTCCTCCTGGATTCGCCGCATGATCGCGCAGCCCCCGGCCGCGGCCAACCCCCCCGGCCAGGCTTCGCTTGCGCCGGCGATCCGCGCCCTCGGCGCCTCCACCTCGGGCGCTCGCGGGCTACCGGATGCCGACGGCCATGGAATACGGGCCCCGGAGGTGTTCCACCCGGACATCCCGGAAGCCCGCCTCGCGCATCCAGCCCTGGCAATCGGCGCCAGTGTAGTCGAAGCCGCCCGGCGTCTCGATCAGCATGTTCAGGCTCATCAGCAGGCCGTAGGTGTTCTCGCGCCGCGCATCGTCGATCATCGCGTCATAGACCACCAGCGCGCCGCCCGGCGGCAGCGCCGCATGCGCCTTGCGCAGCAGCATGCGCTTCTCCACCTCGTCCCAGTCGTGCAGGATATGGCCCATCACCAGCACATCCGCCTGCGGCATCGGGTCCTCGAAGAAGCTGCCGGGGAGGAAGCGGGCGCGATCCGCCAAGCCCTGCTCGCGCATATGCGCCTCGAAGACCGGGCGCACCGGCGGCAGGTCGAAGCCGATGCCGGAGAGATGCGGTTGGGCGCGCAGGATCTCCGCCAGGCAGCCGCCCTGGGCGCAGCCGATATCGGCGACGCTGCGGCGGTCCTGCCAGGGGAAGGCCGAGGCCATGGCCCGCGCGGTCGGCCGGCTGATGCCGGTCATGGCGCGGAGGAAGCCCTCCAACCGGGCAGGATCGGCGTAGAGCTTGGCGAAGAAATCGGGATCGCCGTCCCGCATCTCGTTCTGCGGCTGGCCGGTGCGCAGCGCCTCGGTCAGCCGTCCCCAGAAGGGATAGAGGCGCTGGTTCGCCATCTCCAGCAGCCCGCCGACATAGGTCGGCTTGGCGCGATCCAGGTAGAGGTCGCCCTCCGGCGTATTGGCGTAACGGCCCGTCGCATCGCGCTGCAGCATGCCGAGCGCCACCAGCACATCCAGGAAGTCATGTAGCCCGCGGCGTTGCAGGCCGAGCCGTGCGCCGATCGCCTCGGCCGGCATCGGCCCATCCTTCGCCAATTCCGTGAACAGCCCGAGCTCGACCGCGCTGAGCAGCGCCTTGGACTCCCAGAATCCCATGCCGAGCCGCAGGATGCCCTCCGGCGAGGGGCCTGCCGGGACTGGGGGCGATGGCTGCATTGATTTCGCGGCTGCCATGGCCGGAATCCCTTCTTCCGCACTCCCGAGCATTTACTCCTCCATCCGCTCCGGTGTGCGGTCGCGATAGGCCCTCCCTGTTTCGTGCGAATGACAGGCGGCAGGCGAATGGATGTCACCTGTTTCGTCCGTGTTTCAGACCGGGTCAGCCCCCTTGCGGCAGCAATGCCCGCAGCCTGGCGAGGAACCGCTCCGCCGCGACCTCCGGCGGCCAGGGGCGCCAGGGCTCCTCCCCTGGCACGGCGAGAGGGTCGGCTTCCATCACCGCCGTCCGGATGCCGAGCGTCCCGCGCACCTCCGCCCGCGTCCAGCCGGCGACATGCACCGCTTCCGCCGCCGCCAGCGCCACGTCGCAGGCTTTGTGGATGCGCTTCTCCTCCGGCGTCCAGGGCGGCAGGGCGTAGCGCAGCGCGACCACCGCCTGCAGCCTTGCCTGCAACTCGTGAAAGCCGGCGCCGAGGAAGGGCTTCAGCGGCGAGATGCAGTCGAAATTGATCAGCCCCTCCTCCGCATCGTGCAGCAATTCGCGCCGCTGCTCGGCCAGGCTCAGCGGCCTGCGGCTGCGCTGCCGGCGCAATTCCAGCACCGCCAGCGAATGCTGCGCGACGGAGAGCGGCGCACCCGGCCAGACGGAATGCCCGCCCCAGCGATAGGTTCGGGCAAGGCCGATCGCCAGATCCTCATCCGTCCAGTCGAAGGGCGTGGGCGAAAGCAGGTCCAGCCGCCGCCCCGAAGGCAGGCGGACCCAGGCACGAGGCTCGGCCACTCAGAAACCCAAGGCTCAGAAGCGCGGTGCGGAGAGGTCGAATTCCTGCATCACCTCCAGTTCCTCATTGAACCAGGCGGCGATGCCGGCACGGCGCTGGCCGATATAGTCGGGCCGCCCCGCCGCATCCAGGCGCATGGTCAGGTCGTGACCCGGGATCAGCAGCGTGCCCGGCTCCTGCCGCCACAGGCTCCAGATGCGCTCCAGGCTGGCGCGGCTGGCGGCGGCGTCCATGGTCATGTCGGTCTTCATCGAGAGAAGTTCGGCGCGGTTCTTGGCGGCGTCGCCGCTGAACACCACCGGCACCCCATTGCCGGTCAGGCGATAGACCAGGCAGCCCGGCGTGTGGCCGGGACAGAGATGCGCGGTGAGGCCCGGGAGGAATTCCTCCCTATCCTCCAGCAGGCGCAGGCGGGGATGGGCCGCCAGATCCCGCACATAGAGTTCCGGCAGCGGGTTGAATCCCAGTGGCTCCCTGGTGGCCCAGTCCATCTCGACGCGGCCGATCCAGATATTCGCGTTCGGGAACAGGGGGTAGTTCACCGAGTGGTCCCAATGCGCGTGGGTCAGCACCACATCGGTGACGCTCTCCGGCGCGCAGTCCGCGGCCTTGAGCTGCCGGGCGAATTCCGGCCGCACGGCGAAGGAGCCGACATCGATCAGGATGCTGCGGCCCTCGCCGCGCAGCAGGGCGATGGTGCTCCAGCCCAGGCCCCCGTGGCAGAGCGACTTGCCGGGATAGCCCTGGATCAGGACATCGAGGCGATACATGGCGGCGCTCCCTCCTGCCGGAAGGGCAGAGGGTCGGGGCACAGGGCGCCGGCGTCAATCGCCCCGCTTTGGCAGGGCGGCGTCCCAGGCTACCCTGCCCGGGATGGTTGCCGCACCGCCCCCCGGCCCGCCGCGCCGCAGCGCCCTGGCCGGCATGGGCCTCATGCTCGCCTCCACCCTTTGCTTCGCCGGCATGGGGGGCTGCTTCCGGCTGGCGATGCAGGAGGGGCTCCCCCTGCCCCTGCTGCCCTTTGCCCGCGGCGGCTTCACCCTGCTGCTGCTCCTACCCTGGATGCTGAGGGCCGGGCCGCAGGCGCTGGCAACGCGGCGGCCCATGGCGCATCTCGGCCGGGCCGCCGCCGGGATCGGCAGCTTCATGCTGTACCTGCTGGCCATCGCCTGGATGCCGCTGGCCGATGCCATCGCCATCATGCAGGCAAGGCCGCTCTGGGCGCTGCCGCTGGCCGTCCTGCTGCTGCGGGAGAGGCTGCGCGCCGACCGGGTGCTGGCGGCGCTGGTCGGCTTCCTGGGCGTGCTGGTCATCGCCGGGCCGGAAGGGGAGCTTTCCGCCGGCACGATCGCCGCCGTGGCCAGCGGCATCACCGGCGCGCTGGTGCTGATCTCGATCAAGCACCTCTCGACCACCGAGCCGGCGGGACGGGTGGTCGCCTGGTATGCGGTGGCCTCGGTGCTGGTCTGGGGACCGATCTCGGCGCTGGTCTGGCAGACGCCCTCGACCGGGGCCGTGCTGCTGCTGCTGGCCGGGTCGGTGCTGGCGGTGGCCGGGGACTGGCTGGCCCAGCTCGCCGCGCGGCGGGCGGAGGTCGGGCTGCTGGCGCCGGTGGAATATGCCGCCATCCCGGCCAGCGCCGGTCTCGGCGTGCTGCTCTTCGGCGAGTCGCCGGGCTGGACACTGCTGGCGGGCACGCTGCTGATGCTGGCCGCGACGCTCTACCTGCTGCGCTCCGGCCGGCGGGGCTGAGGCTTGCGCCGGGCCCGCCCGCCCGCGCATCTTCGCCCCGATGCGACTCCTGCATACTGCTGACTGGCATCTCGGCCGCACCCTCAATGGCGCCTCCTTCCATGCCGAGCAGGAAGCGCTGCTGGCCGGGCAATTCCTGGACATGGTGCGGGAGGTCCGGCCGGACGCGCTGCTGATCGCCGGCGATGTCTTCGACCGCGCCGTGCCCCCGGCGGATTCGGTGGCACTGCTGGACGACATCCTGCGCCGGATCATTCTGGGCCTGCGCGTGCCCGTGGTGCTGATCCCCGGCAACCATGACGAGGCGCGGCGCCTGGCCTTCGGCGCGCCGCTGCTGCGCGGGGCCGGGCTGCACATCGCCGATTCGGCGCGGGGCGAGGCCATCCGCTTCCGCGACGCGCATGGGGAGGTGGCGGTGCTCGCCTCCGGCTATGCCTCGCCGCTGCTGCTGGCAACGCTCTTCGCGCCGGAGGAGGTGGCGGATCACGATGCCGGCTTCGGCTGCATCTGCCGCCACCTGAAAAGCCTCTGCGAGCCCGGTATGCGCAGCGTGGTGGTGGCGCATGCCTTCGTCGCCGGTGGCGCCGAATCCGACAGCGAGCGGCAACTGGCCGTGGGCGGCGCCAAGCCGGTGGCTGCCTCGCGCTTCGACGGGTTCCATTATGTCGCGCTCGGCCATCTGCACCGGCCGCAATCGCTGGGGGATGGGCGGATCCGCTACAGTGGCTCCCCCCTCGCCTATTCCTTCAGCGAGGCCGGGCAGGCGAAATCCGTGACACTGGTAGAACTGGACGGCGCCGGCACGGTACGGACGGAGGAACTCCCGCTCTCGCCCCGCCGCAGGCTGCGCCGCCTCCGCGGCAGCTTCGAGGAGCTACGCAACAACCCGCCGGCAGAGGGGCGCGAGGACTGGCTGGAGATCACCCTCACCGACCCCCTGCCGGTCTTCGAGGCGCAGCGCCGGCTCTCGGAGGTCTATCCGAACATCCTGGCCTTCGGCTATGCGCGGCACGAGGCGCTGGACAGCACCGAAGCCTCGGCCGTCGCCCTGCGCCCGGAGAATGCCGAGCCGCTGGCCCTGCTCGACGCCTTCTGGCGCGAGATGCGCGGCATGCCCTTGCCAGAGGATGCCGAGCCGGTGGCCAAAGCCGCCATCGACCTGGCCCGCGCTGCCGAGGACGGGGCCTGACGCCATGCGCCCCCTCTCCCTGACGATGCAGGCCTTCAGCGCTTATGGCGGACGCCAGGAGCTGGACTTCGCCGCGCTCGGCCCGCACCGGCTGTTCCTGATCGCCGGCCCGACCGGCGCCGGCAAGACCACGGTGCTGGACGGCATCTGCTACGCCCTGTTCGGCGAGAGCAGCGGTGCGGAACGCGGCGCCGCGCATCTGCGCAGCCACCACGCGCCGGCGACGCTGCCGACCGAGGTGAGCTTCGACTTCGCCCTCGGCACCGAACGCTGGCGGATCTGGCGCAAACCCGCCTGGCAACGGCCGAAGCTGCGCGGCAGCGGCTTCGTCACGGAGCCGGCGGAACAGGCGCTCTGGCCGGTGATGGCCGATGGCGGGCTCGGCCGCCCGGTCGAGCGCGAGGCGGAAATCCGGGAGCGCATCACCGCCCTGCTCGGCTACCGCGCCGGGGAATTCCGCCAGGTGGTGCTGCTGCCGCAGGGCCGGTTCCGGGAACTGCTCTCCGCCAATCCGCGCGACCGGCAGGAGATCCTGCGCATCCTGTTCCGCACTGTCCTCTACAAGCGGATCGAGGATGCGCTGGCCGAGGCGGCCAAGGCGGCGGAGCAGGAATGCGCGCGCCTCGCCCAGCACCGCCGCACGCTGCTGGCCCAGGCCGGGGTTGCGGACCTCGCCGCCGCGCAGGCAGCGCGGGAGGACATGGCCGCCGCCCTCGCCGCCGCCGAGGCCGCCCGCGAAGCCGCCGCCGCCCGCGAGGCCGCCGCCCGCGCCGCGGCCGAGGCCGGTCGCCGCGATGCCGAGCGCCTCGCTGCTCGTGCCGCGGCGGAAGCGCGGCTTGCGGCGCTGGAGAAAGAGGCTCCCGCCATCGCCGCCGACCGCGCCCGGCTGGAGGCCGCGCGCCGCGCCGACCGGCTGAGTGGGGAGCGCGAGCGGGCGGTTGCCGCGCGCGAGGCCATGGAGGCCACCGTGACCCGCGCCAATGCCGACAAGGCGGCGGCGGAGGTAGCCCGGACCGCCCTCGCCGCCGCCGAGGCCGCGCTGGCCGACGCCCCGGCGCGCGAGGCCGAAGCCGCCGCAGCCCAGGCCGAGGCGGCACGGCTGCAAGGGCTGCTCGACCTGGCGGAGCGGCTGGCGGAGGCCGAGACGGCCCTGGTTGCGGCGCGCAAGGCGGCGGAGGCCGCCGAGACCCAACGCCAAACCAGTGCCGAGGCCGCCGCGAAGGCCACTGCGGAGGCGGAGGCGGCCACGAAAGCCCTGGCCGAACGCGAGGCGGCAGCGGCTCAGTTGGAACGCCATCGCCTGGAAGCCGAGGCCGCCGCCAACCGGGCGAAGGACGCCGAGGAACTGACGAGGATCACGCGCGACCTCGCCGCGCGAAAGGCCGCGCTTCCCCCCGCACAGGCGGCGCTGGCCAAGGCCGAGGTGGCCCAGGCCGCCGCCCGCGCCGCGCGGGCCGAGGCGGCGCGCCGGCTGGCCGCCAACCATGCCGCCAGCCTCGCCGCGCAGCTGCGGCCGGGGGAACCCTGCCCGGTCTGCGGCGGCACCCACCACCCTGCCCCGGCCCGGCCACCAGCCGAGGCGGAGCCACTACCCGATCTCGCCGCACTGGATGCTGCCGAGGCGGAAGCCACGGCCCGGCTGGATGCGGCCCGCAGCCGGGCACTCCAGGCCGAGGCTGATCTGCGGCTGGCCGAGCAGACGGAAGCCGCGCTGCGTGCCCGTCTCGGCCCCGATGCAGAGGAAGCCGCCGAGGCGCTGGCGGCGCGCCTCGCCGCCGCCCGCGCCGCCCTCGCCGCCGCCGAGGCCGCCGCGCGGGATCTGCCGAAGCTGCGCCGCGCGCAGGAAGCCGCCGCGGAGCGCGCCGCCGCCGCCGCCAAGGCCACCTCGGAGGCCGCGGAGGCGGCGCAGGCGGCCGCCACCGCTCTCTCCGTCGCCATCGCCACCGAGGCCGAGCGCCGCGCCGCCCTGCCGCCCGGCTGCGCCGGCCCAGACGCGCTGCGCGAGACCATCGCCGCGGCGCTGCGGAAGGCGAAGCAGCTTGAGGAGACGCTGCGCGGCCAGCGCGAGACCCGCGCCCGGGCGGAGGCCGCCGCCGAGGCCGCCGCGCAGGCCGCCGCCCGCAGCGCCGCGGAGGCCGAGCGTCGCGCCGCAGAGCGCGCCGAGCGCCGCGCTGCGTTGGAAGCGGCCGCGAGGGCCGAGGGCTTCGCCGATCTCCGCGCCTTCAACGACGCCGTGCTGACGCCCGCCGAGCAGGACGCGCTGGCCGACCGCGTGGAGCGCCACGATGCCGAGATGGCCGCCGCCACCGAGGCCGTCGCCAATGCCCGCGCCGCCACGGCGGGCCTCGCCATGCCCGACCTGAAGGCGCTGGAGGCCGCCTGCACCGCCGCCGAGGCGGAGGCCCGCGCCGCGGCGGATGCTGCCACCACGGCGCGCAATACACTGGCAGCGCAGGACCGGCTGCTGGCGCAGATCGTCGCGGCGGAGCACGGCCTCGCTGCGGCGCAGGCGGACCATGGCGTGAAGCGTGACCTCGCCGACCTGGCGCGCGGGGGCAATCCGAAGAAGCTGTCGCTGGAGGGTTTCGTGCTGCGCAGCCTCTTCGACGAGGCGCTGGCCGCCGCGAACCGGCGGCTGCGTGGCATGCTCTCCGGCCGCTACCTGATCCGGCGGCGGGAGGAGCCGCTCTCGGGCCGTGCTGCGGTCGGCCTCGACATCGAGGTGCTGGACCAGTGGAACGACCAGGCGCGGCCGGCCGGCACCCTCTCCGGCGGCGAGGGGTTCTGCGCCTCCCTGGCCCTCGCCCTGGGGCTGGCGGATACGGTGCAGGCCCATGCCGGCGCGCAGCGCATGGACAGCCTGTTCATTGACGAGGGCTTCGGCACGCTGGATGCCGAGGCGCTGGAGACGGCCATGGAGGTGCTGACCAGCCTGCACGGCCAGGACCGGCTGGTCGGCATCATCAGCCATGTGCCGGAACTGCGCGGCTGGATCCCCGCGCGGCTGGAGGTGACGCCCGGCCGCCACGGCAGCACCGCCACCTTCCGCATCGGATAGGGCGCGGCGTCAGTAGGTGGCGAAGATCCGCTCGATCTCCGCCGGGTCCTGGGTCACGGTCAGGGCCAGGGCGAGCAGGATGCGCGCCTTCTGCGGCGTCAGGTTGTCGGCGGGCAGGAAGCCCGCCTGCCGCGCCCGCGTCGTCGGGAAGACCCGGCCGCTGCCGGCGCGGGTGGACTGCATCACGATCACGCCCTGCCGCACCGCCTCTTGCAGCGCCTCGCCCTCCTCCGGGGTGACGAAGCCCGGCGCGAAGCCGGCCGAGACGATGCCGCGCGCCCCGGCGGCGAGGAAGGCCCGCACCGCCGTCCCGTCGGCGCCGGCATAGCTATAGGTGATGTCCACGCGCGGCAGCGCCTCCAGCCCGCGCGGGTCGAATTCGGTGTCCGGCGCCACCCGCCGCAGCGGGCGGCGGTACCAGGCCAGGCGATCGCCATCGGCATGACCCAGGCAGCCGAAATCCGGCGCACGGAAGGTCTGCAGGCGGCCGGTCGAGGTCTTGGTCACCTCCCGCGCCGCATGGATCTCGTCATTCAGCAGGACCAGCGCGCCGAGGCCGCGCGCCTCCTCGCTCGCCGCCACCCGCACGGCATTGACCAGGTTCAGGCCGGCATCGGTGGAGAGCGCGGAATTGGGCCGCTGCGCGCCCACCAGCACCACCGGCACGGGACTCCTCAGGGTCAGCGACAGGAAATAGGCGGTCTCCTCCAGCGAGGAGGTGCCATGGCCGATGACGATGCCGGCCAGGCCGGGATCCTCCTCCACCAGCCGGTCGCAGAGCAGCAGCAGGGCCTTCCAGTCCGGCCAGGCGATCCGGCTGGAGGGCACATTGCGGAAGCGGACGGGCACCACCTCCGCCACCTGCTGCACCTCCGGGAAGCGGGCGAGGATCTCATCCGCCTGCAGGACCTGGCCGGTGGCGCCATAGTCATGCACGTCCAGCGGACCACGGCCGACCGAGGCGATGGTGCCGCCCGTGCCGATGAAGGCAACCTTCTTCCTCATGCTACCGCTCCCCCCTTCAGACCAGCCCTTGCACATTCCCGAATTGCCGCCGGAAGGCAATGGCGCCGGGCTTGCGCTTGGCTGCGCGGCGTGGCGGTGTAACAGTCCCATATGCGTCCCATATGCGCCTGCCAGGGAGTCCGCATGAGCATCAACCGGCCCGGCCATATCCGCCTCACCTCCCATCCGGAACCGCAGGCCCGGCGCTGGCCGCTACGCTGGGGGGCGGCGACGCCGGCGGAGCGCGGGCCGGTGATCGGCACCGTCACCCGGGCTGCGGACCGCAACGTGATCGGCACGCATGGCGGGTCCTATTCGCTCTACCGGGCGCTGGCAGTGTCCTCCGGCGCGCTTTCTCCGCTGCAAAGGCCGGATCTGGCCAATACGCATCCGGCCGCGGCAATCGGCCCCTATCCGCAATGGACGGAGCCGGGGCGGATCGTCTCGCTCGATCCCTGGGGGCATCTGGTGGCCACGGCCTTCGCGGATGCGATCGCGGAAGGCGTCGATATCCGCCCAACCATCGCCGTGACGCGCGCGCGGCTGAACATGGCGGAGCTGAACGCCCTGCTCGACCGCGGCACGCTGAAGCCTGACGGGCGGGTGATGCACAAGGGCGGCGACGTCTCCGTGGTGAAGGCGGCGGTGGATCCGGTCTGGTGGCTGCCCGGCATCGCCCGGCGCTTCTCCGTGCCGGAGCACCAATTGCGTCGCACGCTGTTCGAGCAGACGGGCGGCATGTATCCCGAACTCGTCACCCGTCCGGACCTGGAGGTGTTCCTGCCGCCGATCGGTGGCATCACCGTCTATATCTTCGGCGAGCCGCAGGACTTGGCGAATCCGCGCATCCCGCTGACCTGCCGGGTGCATGACGAGTGCAACGGCTCCGACGTCTTCGGCTCCGATATCTGTACCTGCCGGCCCTATCTGATCCACGGCATCGAGGAATGCATCCGCACGGCGCAGGACGGCGGCGTCGGGCTGATCGTCTACAACCGCAAGGAAGGCCGCGCGCTGGGCGAGGTGACGAAATTCCTCGTCTACAACGCCCGCAAGCGGCAGCAGGGCGGCGACCAGGCCGCCACCTATTTCGAGCGCACGGAATGCGTGGCCGGCGTGCAGGACGCGCGCTTCCAGCAACTGATGCCGGATGTGCTGCACTGGCTGGGGGTGAGGAAGATCGACCGGCTCGTCTCCATGTCCAACATGAAATACGACGCAATCGTGGAGCAGGGCATCGAGGTCGGGGAGCGGGTGCCGATCCCGCCCGACCGCATCCCACCCGACGCCTCGGTGGAGATCGAGGCCAAGAAGGCAGCCGGCTATTACGCGCCGGATGCACCGAGCGCGGAGGAGCTGCAGCGGATCCTTGGCCGGCCATTGGAGAAGATGTGAGCCAGGAGGCCGCATACACGCTGCTGACGCCGGAGGCGGTGCGGGAAAGGTCGCATGAGCTGCTGCGGCTGGGCCTCGCGGGGCAGCTTGAGGAATGGACCGTGGAGCCGGACCGGCTGCCTGCGGCGGCCGATCTGGTGGCGGAGGTGGTGCGGGCGAATTACCCTTCGCTCGACATCCCCTTCCATGCACGCTGGCGGCATTTCGCCGTGGGCGGCCGCGACCGCTGGGGCCTGCTGCAGCGGAAGGCACGCTTCCCGGATGCGGCGGCGGCCGCACGGGCGGCATTCGACCTGGTCATCCTCTCCGTCCTGCTCGATGCCGGCGCCGGTCCGGACTGGCGCTACCGGGAGGCAGCGACCGGGGCGGTGCTGGCGCGGTCCGAAGGGCTGGCCGTCGCCAGCCTGGACGGCTTCGCCGCTGGCGGTTTCGCCGCCGATGGCGCCTCGCCGCGCGCGGATGCGGCACGCCTCGCCCGCCTGACCGCTGCCGAACTGGCCGGCATGATGCAGGCCGGGCCGGGGAATCCCCTTGTCGGGCTGGAGGGCCGCGCCGCTCTGCTGCGGCGCCTGGGCGAAACCGTGGCCGCCGCCCCCCGGATCTTCGCCCGGAGGGACGGGCCGCGGCCGGGCGGGCTGTTCGACCTGCTGGCGGAGGAGGCCGCGGCGGCAGGCGGGGTGCTGCCGGCGCGGTCGATCCTGGTCGCGCTGCTGCGGCATCTCGGCCCGATCTGGCCGGGACGGGAGAGCCTGGCGGGCGTGAATCTGGGTGATTGCTGGCGCCATCCCGGCATCCGCCGCGCCGATGCGACGGCTGGGCTGATCCCTTTCCACAAGCTCTCGCAGTGGCTGGCCTATTCGCTGATCGAGCCGCTGGAGGAGGCCGGCATCCGCGTGGACGGCGTGGATGCGCTGACCGGCCTGCCGGAATACCGGAATGGCGGGCTGTTCATGGATATGGGCGTGATCCGGTTGCAGGATCCGGACGCCGCCACCCGGCCGCATGCGGTGGGATCGCGTCTGGTGGTCGAATGGCGGGCATTGACCGTGGCGCTGCTGGACCGGATCGCCCCCCTGGTGCGGGAGCGGCTTGGCCTGGCGCCGGACGCCATGCCGCTTGCCAAGGTGCTGGAGGGGGGAAGCTGGGCCGCCGGCCGCCGCCTGGCGCGGGAGAGGCGGGCGGATGGCGGCCCGCCGCTGCTTGTCGTAAGCGACGGCACCGTTTTCTAGGCCGAAGGGGAACCCCAATGAGGGACGTGCATCTCGTCCGCCACCCGCTGGTGCAGCACAAGCTGACCCTGATGCGCGATGCGGAGCGCTCGACCCAGGGTTTCCGCCGGCTGCTGAACGAAATCGGCATGCTGCTCTGCTACGAGGTCACGCGCGACCTGCCGCTGGAGGAGGTGGAGATCCGCACCCCGCTCACCAGCATGAAGGCGCCGGTCCTGGCCGGGAAGAAGCTGGTCTTCGCCCCCATCCTGCGCGCCGGCATGGGCTTCCTGGACGGGATGCTGGAACTGATCCCCTCGGCCCGCGTGGCGCATATCGGCCTGTACCGCGACCCGAAGACGCTGGAGGCGGTGGAATACTACTTCAAGGCGCCGCCGGACGTGTCGGAGCGCCTGGTCATCGTGCTGGACCCGATGCTCGCCACGGCGAATTCCGCCGTCGCCGCCGTGGACCGGCTGAAGGAGCGCGGCTGCCGGGAGTTGCGCCTGGTCTGCCTGCTCGCCGCCCCGGAGGGGGTGGAGCGCTTCCACGGCGCCCATCCCGATGTCCCCATCTGGACCGCCGCCATCGACAGCCATCTGGATGAGCACGGCTATATCGTGCCGGGGCTGGGCGATGCGGGGGACCGGATGTTCGGCACCCGCTGACCGCGTCGGTGCGGCGAGCCGCCGGGCGCCGCGGCAGGTGGTGCCATCGCGGCGGAGCGGTCGTGCTCTCCGGCCGGATAGGGCCGCCGGCAGACCAGCATGCGCGGAGAGGCCAGGGCGCGCCGCCGTTCCGGCGCGATGTCAGCCCGCGCCACCGGCAGCGGACCGGCCGTGCAGCTCCGCGGCGAGGGTGCGCGCGGCCTCCACCATCAGGGCCGCCACGGGCCCATCCGGATCGACATTGAGGCGCCCGACGCGACCGAACACCGTCAGCGCAAGGCGGATCCGCCTCCCATCGGCCTCGAAGACCGGGGCCGAGACGGCGGCAAGCCCGCCATCTCCCTCATGTGCCACCGTGGCGAAGCCCTGGGCGCGCACCCTGGCGACCAGGGCTTCAAGTTCGGCAGCGACGGTCGGGGCGCCTGGTCGGGCGACGGCGCGGCTCTGCGCCATCTCGCGCTCGGCGATCGGAGCGGTGAGGGCAGGATCACCATAGGCGCAGAACACCAGGCCCGAGGCCGAATAGGTCAGCGGGCAGACATGGCCGGGTGGGACGGTGGCGGCCAGCTCGTGCCGTGCCTCGACCAGGCGCACATGCGTCGGCCCATGCGTGCCCCAGACCGCGGCGGCCGCGGTTTCGCCGGTCCGGGCGGCGATGGTTTCGAGGACACGCTCCGCCCGCTTGAGCGCATCGGAACGGCCAAGCGCGGCCAGGCCGGCGCGCAGCATCAGCGGCCCGAGATCGTAGCGCGCCGTTGCCGGATCCTGCTCCACCAGCCCGGCCCTCGCCAGGCTCACCAGATAGCGGTGTGCCTTGGCCGAGGGCATCGCCGCGGCGCGCGAGAGATCCGCGAGACGCATCGGGCCGCCGGCCTCGGCCAGCACCCGCAGCAGCAGGCCCGCGACCTCGACCGAGTTGACGCCGCCCCGCGCGGACCTGGCGGAATCCTCCGGCCTGGGATTCGCGATCCGCTGATCGAGCATCCCTTGACACCAGCCTTCCGGGGTTTGCTACATAGTTCATAGCGAATTACGCATTGCGTAGCAAGCCGGGTTTGAACCGGCTCCGGCCACCGGCACAGCCCGGCGCGGAACGCCCGCAAGGCACCCGCCCCGAGGACGACGCGATGCGCAAAAAGCAAAGCGTCCGGCCGGGACGCCGCCAGGAGGAACGTATGCGCGGCGGCAAGGCGCCCCTGAACGTGGACTACCAGGCTCTCGTCCTGGACTATGCGCGGTCACCCGACCAGGACGCGCCACGCCCGGTCTGGCATCCGGTTATCGTGGTCGGCGCCGGCCCGGTCGGGCTCTCGGCGGCGATCGACCTGGCGCAGCAGGGGGTGCCGGTCCTCCTGCTCGACGACGACGACCGCCTCTCCACCGGCTCCCGCGCCATCTGCTTCGCCAAGCGGACGCTGGAGATCTGGGACCGTCTCGGCGTCGGCCAGCGGATGGTGGACAAGGGCGTGACCTGGAACCTCGGCAAGGTCTTCTTCCGCGAGGAGCCGGTCTACTCCTTCAACCTGCTGCCCGAGGCCGGCCATCAGCGCCCAGCCTTCATCAACCTGCAGCAATACTATGTCGAAGGCTTCCTGCTGGAGCGGGCGCGGGAACTGCCGAATCTCGAGATCCGCTGGAAGAACCAGGTCACCGGGCTGGAGCCGGCACCGGATGGCGTCACCCTGACCGTCTCCACCCCGGAGGGCGAGTACCGCCTCCGCTGCGACTGGCTGGTCGCCGCCGATGGCGCGCGCAGCCCGATCCGCAGGGCCATGGGGCTGGAGAGCAAGGGCCGCACCTTCCGCGACCGCTTCCTGATCGCCGATGTGAGGATGCAGGCCGACTTCCCGGCCGAGCGCTGGTTCTGGTTCGACCCGCCTTTCCACCCGAACCAGTCCGTGCTGCTGCACATGCAGCCGGACGGTGTCTGGCGGATCGACTTCCAGCTCGGCTGGGATGCCGACCCGGTGGCAGAGCGGCAGCCGGACCGGGTGATCCCGCGGGTGCAGGCGCTGCTCGGCCGCGACACGCAGTTCGAGCTGGAATGGGTCAGCGTCTACACCTTCTCCTGCCTGCGCATGGAGAAGTTCCGCCACGGCCGCGTGCTCTTTGCCGGCGATGCCGCGCATGGCGTCTCCCCCTTCGGGGCCCGCGGCGCCAACAGCGGCGTGCAGGATGCGGAGAACCTGGCCTGGAAGCTGCGGCTGGTGCTGGAGGGCAAGGCGCCGGCATCGCTGCTCGACAGCTACGATGCCGAGCGCGTCCATGCCGCGGATGAGAACATCCTGAACTCCACCCGCAGCACCGACTTCATCACCCCGAAGAACGAAGCGAGCCGCGCCTTCCGCGACGCGACCCTGGAACTGGCGAAGGATTGCGGCTTCGCGCGGCGGCTGGTGAACAGCGGCCGGCTCTCGGTGCCGAGCACCTACCGGGACTCGCCGCTGAACACGCCCGATGGCGATGCCTTCGAGGGGCTGATGCAGCCCGGCGCCCCGGCCGTCGATGCGCCGGTGCGGGTACGGGGGGAGAGCGCCTGGTTCCTGCGCCAGCTCGGCCAGAATGGCTTCTCCGGCCTTTATTTCAGCGATGGCGGCGATCTGCATCCGGTCCGGCTGGAGGCGCTCCGCTCCCTGGCCGGTGGCGCGGTGCCGGTGCAGCCGCTGCTGGTCACGCCGCAGGGCGTGCGGCCGGAGGAGACGGGCGGCATCCCGGTGCTGGAGGATCCGGAAGGACTGCTGACGCGGCGCTACGATGCGCAGCCCGGCACCTTCTACCTGCTGCGGCCGGACCAGCATGTCTGCGCCCGCTGGCGGCGCTTCGACCCCGGCCTGGTCCGTGCCGCACTGGCCCGCGCCACCGGCAATGCGTGAGGGCGACGCGATGCTGAACACCGATCTGAACCTCGCCGCGCCGGATGACTTCTATGAGGCGCTGGTGGAGCTTCACCGCGACCTGACGCCGGAACAGAGCCGACTGGTCAATGCCAAGCTGATCCTGCTGCTGGCGAACCATATCGGTGACCAGGCCGTGCTGCGCCAGGCCATGGCCAAGGCGCGGGAGGGGATCATCCCCGCCTGCCAGGACGCCGACCTACGCACGCTGGCCTGAGGCCGCCCCCATTGAGAAGGAAGAGAGCATCATGTCAGGCTTCGCAAGCACACAGGACCTCGCCGACAAGCAGATCTCCTTCGAGGAACTTGGCCCCGGCCTCTACGGCTACACTGCCGAGGGCGACCCGAATTCGGGCGTGGTGATCGGCGATGACAGCGTGCTGGTGGTCGATGCCCAGGCCACCCCCGCCATGGCACGGGACGTGATCGCCCGGATCCGGCAAGTCACGGACAAGCCGATCAGGCATATCGTGCTGAGCCACTACCATGCCGTCCGCGTGCTCGGCGCCTCGGCCTATGAAGGGGCGGAGATCATCGCCTCCGATGTCACGCGCGACCTGATCGTGGAGCGCGGCCAGCAGGACATGGACAGCGAGATCGGCCGCTTCCCCCGGCTGTTCCGCGGCAAGGAGGGCATCCCTGGCCTCACCTGGCCGCACATCACCTTCCACAAGAGGATGACGCTGTGGATGGGCCGCCGCGAGGTGCAGATCATCCATATCGGCCGCAGCCACACCGCCGGCGACACGGTGGTCTGGCTGCCGAAGGAGAAGGTGCTCTTCGCTGGCGATACCGTCGAGTTCGGTGCCACTCCCTATTGCGGCGACGCGCATTTCGCCGATTGGCCGGGAACGCTGGCGGCGATCCAGGCGCTCGGCCCGGAGAAGCTGGTGCCCGGCCGCGGCCGCAGCCTGATGAGCAAGGCCGAGATCGAGGAGGGCATCGCCGGGACCGCGGCCTTCACCGCCGATCTCTTCGCCATCGCCAGGGCGGGTGTCGCCAAGGGCGCGACGCTGAAGCAGGTCTATGACGAGGCGATGGCGGCGATGCGCCCGAAATACGGGCACTGGGTCATCTTCGAGCACTGCATGCCCTTCGATGTCAGCCGCGCCTATGACGAGGCCAAGGGCATCGACCACCCGCGCATCTGGACCGCCGAGCGCGACCTGGAGATGTGGCGGGCGCTGGAGCAGGGTGGCGGGATGCAGTCCGCCGAGATCCGGTCCTGACGGAACGGGAGAAAGCCACCATGAACGTCGTGCAGCAGCTCACCCCCAGCCGCGCCGGCAGCGGGGAACCGGCCTATCTCTCCGGCTTCGGCAACCAGTTCGAGACCGAGGCGCTGCCGGGCGCCCTGCCGATCGGGCGCAACTCGCCGCAGCGTTGCGCCTATGGCCTCTATGCCGAACAGCTCAGCGGCTCCCCCTTCACCGCGCCGCGGGCCGCCAACGAGCGCTCCTGGCTCTACCGCATCCGCCCAACGGTGGCGAATTGGGGCCAGTTCGAGAAGGTGGATGCCGGCCTCTGGCGCACCGCGCCCTGCGCCGAGGCGGAGCTGGCGCCCGCGCCGCTGCGCTGGAGCCCGGTGCCGATTCCGGGTGAGAAGCTGTCCTTCCTCCAGGGCGTGCGCACCGTCACCACGGCGGGCGATGCCAGCGCCCGGTCCGGCATGGCGGCGCATCTCTACTTCGTCACCCGCTCGATGGAGGACGAGTATTTCTACAACGCCGATGGCGAGATGCTCTTTGTGCCGCAGCAGGGCGAACTCCGGCTCTGGACCGAGTTCGGCATCATCGACATCGCGCCGGGCGAGATCGCGGTGATCCCGCGCGGCGTGAAACTGCGGGTCGAGCTGCGCGGCGGCCCGGCGCGCGGCTATCTCTGCGAGAATTACGGCGGCAGCCTCACCCTGCCCGAGCGTGGCCCGATCGGCGCCAATTGCCTGGCCAACCCGCGCGACTTCCTGACTCCGGTGGCGGCCTATGAGGACCGGGACGCGCCCTCGCAGCTTTACATCAAATGGGGCGGCGCGCTCTGGCGGGCGGAGATCCCGGCCTCGCCGCTGGATGTGGTGGCCTGGCACGGCAATTACGCGCCCTACAAATACGACCTTCGGCGCTACTCCCCGGTCGGCCCGGTCCTGTTCGACCATGCCGATCCCTCGATCTTCACCGTGCTGACCTCGCCCTCCGAGACGCCGGGCACGGCCAATATCGACTTCGTCATCTTCCCGGATCGCTGGATGGTGGCGGAGAACACCTTCCGCCCACCCTGGTACCACATGAACGTCATGAGCGAGTTCATGGGCCTGATCTACGGCGTCTACGATGCCAAGCCGGGCGGCGGCTTCGAGCCGGGCGGGTTCAGCCTGCACAACACCATGCTGCCGCACGGACCGGATGCCGCCGCCTTCGAAGGCGCAAGCAAGGCGGAGCTGAAGCCGCACAAGCAGGAAGGCACCATGGCCTTCATGTTCGAGACGCGCTTCACCCAGCGCGTAACCGCCTATGCCGCCAACCTTCCCGAGCGGCAGAAGGAGTACGCCATTTACGGCCGGGCCCTGCGCAAGCAGTTCGACCCGAGCCGGCGCGAGTGGTGAGCGCGGTCATGCCACAGCTCGACAGCACCCACGACCCGAAGCGGAAGAGCTGGGTGGCCTCGGCCAACGGCCATTCGGACTTCCCGATCCAGAACCTGCCGCTGGGCGTCTTCACGCCGCCCGGCGGCGGAAGCCCGCGTGCCGGCGTGGCGATCGGGGACATGATCCTCGACCTCGTCGCGGTGCAGGAGGCGGGACTGTTCAGCGGCGAGGCGGCGCGCGCCGCCGGAGCTGCGGCAGACGGCGCGCTGAATGCGCTCTTCGCCCTCGGCGCCGGTCCGCGCCGGGCGCTGCGGACGCGGCTCTCGGAACTGCTTGCTGAGGGCAGCGCCGAGCAGGACAGGCTGGGCGGCATGCTGCATCCGGCGGCCGACTGCACGCTGCACCTACCGGCGCGGATCGGCGACTACACGGATTTCTATGTCGGCATCCACCACGCCACCAATGTCGGCAAGGTGTTCCGGCCGGACAATCCGCTGCTGCCGAACTACAAATACGTGCCCATCGGCTATCATGGCCGGGCCTCCTCGGTGGTGACCTCGGGCACGCCGGTCCATCGCCCGAAGGGCCAGCGCAAGCGGCCGGAGGAGGAGGCGCCGAGCTACGGCCCCTGCCGCAACCTGGATTTCGAGCTGGAACTCGGCATCTGGATCGGCCCGGGCAATGCGCTCGGCCAGCCGATCCCGGTCGGCGAGGCGCAGGAGCACGTCGCCGGCTACTGCCTGCTGAACGACTGGTCGGCGCGCGACCTGCAGGCCTGGGAATACCAGCCGCTCGGCCCCTTCCTGGCCAAGAATTTCGCCAGCACGATCAGCCCCTGGGTGATCACGCCGGAGGCGCTGGCGCCCTTCCGCATCGCCCAGCCGCCGCGGCCTGAGGGCGACCCGGCGCCACTGCCCTATCTGCTGGACGAAGCGGATCAGCGCGAGGGGGCCTTCGACCTGGAGCTGCAGGTGCTGCTGCTCACCCCGGGCCTGCGGGAGAAGGGCCTGCCGCCGCACCGCCTCTCGGTCAGCAATGCGCGCCACATGTACTGGACCGTGGCGCAGATGGTGGCGCATCACAGCAGCAACGGCTGCAACCTGCAGCCGGGCGACCTGTTCGGCTCGGGCACCATATCGGCGCCGGATGCGGAGGGCCTCGGCAGCCTGCTGGAGGCGACGCAGGGCGGCAGGCAGCCGGTGCGGCTCGAATCCGGGGAGGAGCGCCGCTTCTTGGAGGATGGCGACGAGGTGATCCTGCGCGCCCGTGCGCGCCGCGAGGGCTTCGTCCCCATCGGCTTCGGCGACTGCACCGGCACCGTGCTGCCGGCCCGATAGGCTGCATCCGCGCGCCTATCGAGGCCGCGGCAAGCTTCCAGGGCGAAGCCTGGTCCGAAGGGCCGAGCGGCGAGCCGATGCTGAACTTCCAGGTGGCATTCCCGGCGCTTGCTGCCGCCTGGGGCCTGCCCGGGTCAGACCTGCTTCCAGAAGAACAGGCCGTCCCGCGGCTGGCCGGCCTCATCCCGCACATAGCCTGGAATCCGCCCGGCCTCCTGCCAGCCGAGGCTCCGGAAGAGCGGCTCCGCCGCATCACCGGCCCGCGCCTCCAGGGTCAGCAGGCTGCGCCCAAGGCGCTGCGCCGCCTGCTCGGCGCGCCGCATCAGGGCGCGGGCGACGCCGTGGCGGCGGCGGGCGGGGTCCACCAGCAGCATCGCCAATCCGGCCCGATGCGGCTGGTTCTGCGGCATGCCGAGATCGAGTTGCACCGACCCCACCAGCACCCCGTCCAGCCAGGCAGCCAGCAGGAGGCGGGAGCCGGCGGCGACCTCGGCCGCGACCTTGCGCCAGACGGGGCGGGCGGTCTCCGGCGCCAGCGGGTGCAGCCAGGGGAGGCCGGCGCCGGCGCCGACGCAGGCCACCAGCAGATCCGTAAGCCGCCGCTCGGCACTGGCGGCGGCGGCGGCGTCCAGCGCCTCCACCACCAGGCCGCGCGCCGGCTTGGCGTAGCGGAATTCCAGCGATTTCGAGATGTCGTCGAGGATGCGGATGGCCCCCTGCCGGACATAGCCGCGCTTCTCGTAGAAGCGATGCGCCGCGTCGAAGCGGGTGTCGGACCACAGCACAAGCCGCTCCGCCCCGGCCTGCCGCGCATGGGCTTCGGCCGTGTCCAGCAGCCGGTGGGCGAGGCCGGTGCCGCGCTGGTCCTTCGCCACATACATGCGGCAGATCTCCCAGGCGGCGTCCTCCCGCAACGGGCGGGTGCCGACCATGCCGACCACCTGCCCGTCCTGCTCCGCCGCCCAGAGCGCACCGCCGGCCTGGGCGAAATAGCTGGCGAGGGCCCGCAATTCCGGCACCTCGCCATCCACATCCAGGATGCAGCCGGGGAATTCCGCCCAGCAGGCGCCGATCAGCGCGATGAAGCCTTCGGCATCGGCATCCTGTCCAGGGCGGATCCTGCTCATGCGAGTTCCCGGCAGAACTCCTGGATGCGGGCGCATGCCTCGGTCAGGCTGGCCGTGTCGGTGGCGTAGGAGATGCGCATATAGGGGCTCATGCCATAGGCTGCGCCCTGCACCGCCGCCACATGCTTCTCCTCCAGCAGGGCGAAGACGAAGTCCGTGTCGGTCTCGATCTTCCGCCCGCCCTTGCTGGTCCGGCCGAGGCAGCCGGCGATGTTGGGGAAGACGTAGAAGGCGCCTTCCGGCTTATGGCAGGTGATGCCGGGGGCGGCGTTCAGCATCTCCACCACCAGGTCGCGGCGGCGGCGGTATTCCTCGGCCCGCTCGCGCACCAGATCCTGCGGCCCGTCCAGCGCCGCCGCCGCCGCCGCCTGGCCGACGGTGGAGACGCCGGACGTCGCCTGGCCCTGCATGTTGAACATGGCTTTGATCAGATTCTTCGGCCCGCCGGCGAATCCGATGCGCCAGCCGGTCATGGCATAGGTCTTGGAGGCGCCGTTGACCGTCAGCACCCGGTCCTTCAGCCGCGGCTCGACCTCCGCGATGGTGCAGAATTCGAAGCCGTCATAGACCAGGTGCTCATACATGTCGTCGGTCAGGATCCAGACATGCGGGTGGCGCAGCAGCACTTCCGCGATCGCCCGCATCTCGGCGCGGGAGCAGGCGGCGCCGGTCGGGTTGTTGGGGAAGTTCAGCATCACCCATTTGGTCCTGGGGGTGATGGCGGCGTCCAAATCCTGCGGCCGCAGCTTGAAGCCGTTGTTCTGCGGGCAGTTCACCAGCACCGGCCGCCCGCCCGCGACCTTCGCCATGTCGGCATAGCTGATCCAGTAGGGGGCGGGGATCACCACCTCGTCGCCCGGATCGATGGTCGCCATGAAGGCGTTGAAGATCGCCTGCTTGCCGCCGTTGCAGACGATGATCTCGTCCAGCGCGTAATCCAGGTTGTTGTCGCGCTTGAATTTGCGCTGGATTGCCGCCTTCAGCGCCTCGGTGCCGCCCTGCGGCGGGTATTTGGTGTCGCCCATGAGCGCCGCCTTGTAGGCGGCCTCGATCGCATGGCGCGGCGTCGGAAAGTCCGGCTCCCCGGAGGCCAGGCTGATCACCTTGATGCCGCGCAACTGCATGTCGCGCGCCAGGGCCGTCATGGCGGCGGAGGCGGAGACCTGCACGTCGGAGAGGCGCTGGGCGAGGGCGGGCATGTTGCGATTCCGGTCCCTTGATCTTCAGGCGGCGCAGATTAGCAGCGGACGGCACGGCGCCAAGACCGGCGCCATATCCCGTGCGTGGCCCGCTGCATGTCCACGGCACGGCAGAAACGAAGTGGCACCATGAGGGCAAGCCTGTGCGCAACCGCCACGGCCGCCGCCTTCCCTGGCCGAACAGGTCCTGCCCTGGCGCAGGCCCTGCCATCACGACCGGCGCTTGCCATGAGCACGGGCGGGAGCGAGACTCCCGCCCGAACGCTGTCTCAGCGCATCCCGGCGCAGAAGCGCTGAATGCGGGTGCAGGCTTCCTTCAGCGCCGCATCGCTGGTGGCATAGCTGATGCGGAAATGGCCGGGATACATGAAGGCAGCGCCGTGCACGCAGGCGACGCCCTCCTCCTCCAGCAGCGCCGTGCAGAAATCCTCGTCCGTCTCGATCTTCCTGCCGCCCGCCGTGGTCTTGCCGATGCAGCCCTGCATGGAGGGGAAGACGTAGAAGGCGCCCTCCGGCTTGTGGCAGTAGAGGCCCGGCGCGGCGTTCAGCATCTCCACCACCATGTCGCGGCGGCGCTTGTAGGCTTCGCGCATCACCTCGATGGAGTCCTGCGGCCCGGTCAGCGCCTCCACCGCAGCGGCCTGGCTGATGCTGCTGGTGTTGCTGGTGCTCTGGCTCTGCAGCTTGTCCATCTGCTTGATCAGCGCGACCGGCGCGCCAGCATAGCCGATGCGCCAGCCGGTCATCGCATAGGCCTTGGAGCAGCCGTTCATCGTCACGGTGCGGTCGCGCAGCCGCGGCTCCACCTCCAGGATCGTCGCCGGCTTGAAGCCGTCATAGGTCAGCTTCCCGTAGATGTCGTCGGTGAAGATCCAGACATCCGGGTGGCGCATCAGCACGTCGGTGAGCTTCTTCAGCTCCTCCCGGCTGTAGGCGGCGCCCGTCGGGTTGCAGGGGTTGTTGAGGATGAACCACTTGGTCTTCGGCGTGATCGCCGCCTCAAGCTGCTCCGGGCGCAGCTTGAAGCCGCTGTTCTGGTCGCAGGCGACGATGACGGGCTTGCCCTCGGCCAGTTCCACGATGTCCGGGTAGCTGACCCAGCACGGCGCCGGGATGATGGCCTCATCGCCCGGATTGATGGTGGCGAGCAGTGCGTCGAAGATCACCTGCTTGCCGCCGGTGGCGACCAGAATCTCCTCCGGCTTGTACTCGATGCCGTGGTCTTCCTTGAAGCGGGCGCAGATGGCCTGGCGCAGCGCCGGCGTGCCAGCGACATCGGTGTACTTGGTCTCGCCCCGCTCGATGGCGGCGATGGCGGCGTCCTTGACGTTGCGCGGCGTGTCGAAATCCGGCTCTCCCGAGGAGAGCCCGATGATGTCACGCCCCGCGGCCTTCAGGGCCCGCGCCTTGCTGGTCATCGCAATGGTCAGCGAGGGGGAGATGCGGTCGAGGCGGTCGGCGGTCAGTTTCATGGGAACCCTGCGGGGCTGCGGCAAAGGCCGGGACCCTAGCCCTGCCCCCTCGCCGCTTCAACCCGCGCCGGGCAGGTTCCGGCGGCTCCGTTGCAGAATGAGGCCAGCCAGCCCCACCAGCAGCCCCACCACGGCCAGGATCACCGCCGCCAGGGCGTTCACCTCCGGCGTCACCCCCATGCGCAGGGCGGAAAAGACCAGCATCGGCAGGGTGGTCCCGGCCGGGCCGGAAACGAAGCTCGCCACCACCACGTCGTCCAGGGAGAGGGTGAAGGCCAGCAGCCAGCCCGCCGCCAGGGCCGGGGCGATCAGCGGCAGGGTCACGGTGCGGAACACCGTGAAGGGCGAGGCGCCGAGATCCGCCGCCGCTTCCTCCAGGCTGCGGTCGAAGCCGGCCAGCCGCGCCTGCACCACTACGGCGACATAGGCCATGCCCACCGTGGCATGAGCCAGCAGCACGGTCAGGGCGCCGCGATTGGCCGGCCAGCCCAGGGCTCCCTGCAGGGCGACGAAGAGCAGCAGCAGGGAGAGGCCCGTCACCACCTCCGGCAGTACCAGCGGCGCCCCGGCCAGGGTGCCGAACAGCGCCCGGCCGCGGAAGGGGCCCAGGCGGGACAGCGCCCAGCCCGCCAGCCCGCCCAGCAGCACCGCCAGCGTCGCGGAGCCGGCGGCGATGCGCAGCGACAGCCAGGCGGCTTCCAGCATCCGCTCATTCTCGGCCAGCGCCGCGAACCAGCGCAGCGAGAAGCCGCCCCATTGGAAGGGGATGCGGTCGGCGCTGAAGGCATAGCCCACCAGCAGCAGGATCGGGGCCCAGAGGAAGCCCAGGCCGAGGACGAGCCCCCAGCGCCTCATGACCTGGCCTCCAGCCGCTGGAACAGCCGGATCGGCAGGATCAGCGCCAGCAGCAGCGCCACCGCCAGGGCCGAGGCCAGGGGCCAGTCCCGGTTCTGGAAGAACTCGTCCCACAGCACCCGGCCAACCAGTTGCGCCTCCGGCGGGCCGAGCAGCGCCGGGATCACGAATTCCCCCGCCGCCGGGATGAAGACCAGCAGGAAGCCCGCCGCCGCGCCCGGCAGCGACAGCGGCAGGGTCACGGTGCGGAACACGGTGAAGGGCGAGGCGCCGAGATCCGCCGCTGCTTCCTCCAACGCCGGGTCCAGCCGCAGCAGGGCGGCGGTCAGCGGCAGCACGGCGAAGGGCAGATAGGCATGCACCATGCCGATCAGCAGCGCCGTGTCGCTGTAAAGCAGCGGCACAGGCTCCTGCACCACTCCCAGCCCCATCAGCACCCCGTTCACCCAGCCACCATCCCGCAACAGCCCGATCCAGGCACCGACTCGCGGCAGGAAGCCGGTCCAGAAGGGCAGCAGCACCAGCAGCAGCAAGGGCAGCCGCCGCGAGGGCCGCGCCCGGGCGATGCCGAGCGCCAGCGGATAGGCCAGCAGCAGGCAGAGCCCC
>Ga0182742_1001113_pt1 | contig 36332 bp, 36 predicted proteins | sample eDN5th37CBELigMG_FD_128880 | JGI IMG/M metagenome (GOLD analysis project Ga0182742, IMG submission 128880) | Enriched Miracle-Growth compost microbial communities from Emeryville, California, USA - eDNA 5th pass 37_C BE-Lig MG (version 2)... ... | reverse complement strand
TGACTGCTTTTTTCTTTGCCCACGGGCATCGAGACGCTCTCTCTGTTACCGTTGACCGCTTTTTTCTTTGCCCACGGGCACCGAGACGCTCTCTCGGTTACCGTTGACCGCTTTTTTCTTTGCCCACGGGCACCGAGACGCTCTCTCGATTTCCGTTGACTGCTTTTTGCCTCGCCGGCGGGCACCGAGATGCTCTCTCGATTTCCGTTGAACGTTTTTTTCTTTGCCCACGGGCACCGAGACGCCCTCTCGATTTCCGTTGACTGCTTTTTGCCTCGCCCACGGGCACCGAGACGCACGGTGATGGATTCCGTCGGTGTCTCAAAAAATTTTCTTGAAGCACTTTTCTCTTTCTTCCACTCCATTTCGTGTCCCACGAACGATCTCGTAATCTCGTAACCCTTGTCGTTCCCTATCCAGCAACGGCTCACTAGAAAAAGAAAAAGACCGCAGATGCAAAGCACCTACAGTCTAATCATTTTAAAGAGATCAGTATTATCTAATTAACTTATACCCATTGAATTGAGCCAAACTCACCATGGGGATGATTTTGAGATTTATATTTTCTATATTCATAATCTAATTTTGCCAGTGTCATTTCATAAAGCTGTTTATCTTCTATTTTATATACGTTTAGTAAAATTAGTTTATTGATAAGCTTTTGTCGCTTTTTTTCTTTATCATTCTTCATCAGAACCACTCCCTCGGTTTTAAAAAGTTTCTATATCGGTCTGAATCTTTTCATTTAGTTTTATTAACTTAATTTCATTATACCATACAATTCCTACCTGTAAAGTATGAATTAAAAGATAGATTGGTCTTAAGGGAAAAACTTATTGAAATCAAATGCTTCCCTTTTTGCCAACGATCACATTATCTTTGGCAACAAATAAAAAAGAGATACAGAACGAATTTTGTTCTGTACCTCTACATATTTTTATACGTCATTCAACTTACTTTCTTCTGGGAATTTGCCATTTTATAATGATTTTCAAAATAATCATTTGTTTCTCTCACAACGACCTTGCTTAATAGAATAAGAGCGATTAAGTTCGGAATCATCATCAAAGCGTTCGCCATATCAGCAAATGCCCAAACAGTGGCTAGGTTTGCGACCGCGCCAATTCCTGTTGCTAGGATGTAAACGGCTCGATAAGCCATGATTCCTTTTACGCCGACTAAGTACTCGAAACATTTTTCCCCATAAACATACCAACCAATAATGGTTGAGAATCCAAAGAAGATAACGGAAAAGGCAACAATATATTCTCCTACTTTACCTAACACGGAAGCAAAAGCAGCTTGTGTCAGTGCTCCACCTTCAAGTCCTGCATTGTGTGCAACCCCAGAAATGAGTCCCCCACTTGAATCCCAGAAGCCTGTGATCACCAAGACTAAGCCTGTCATGGTACAAACAATGATGGTGACGATAAACGTCCCTGTCATCGCAACAAGGGCTTGTTTTACCGGATGGTCCGTTTTCGCATTTCCTGCAATCAATGCAGCCGTACCTAGACCGGCCTCATTGGAGAAAATCCCACGGGAAACTCCATTCCGAATCGCTTCAGCGACTACAATTCCAACAAAACCACCAGTTGCTGCAACTGGATTAAACGCATAAAAGAAAATTAATTTAAAGGAAGGAAGGATTTGGTCATAGTTGACCCCTAAAATAATCAATGACCCACCGATGTATAAAAAAGCCATCACTGGAACGAAAAATCCTGCCACAGTACTAATCCGTTGAATCCCACCAAACGTTATCAACCCAGCAAGTATAACTAAGATAATAGCAGTGACAATAGTGCTCACATGAAACGAGGATTCCATTACGTTGGCAATGGTATTCGACTGCACACTATTCCCGATCCCTAAAGCAGCAAACGCACCGAATAAAGCAAAGGCGACAGCCAACCATTTAAACTTTTTTCCTAGTCCTTTTTCGACATAATACATCGGACCACTAGAATACTCACCGTTTGCGTTTTTCACACGATATTTCATGGCGAGCAAGGCCTCTGCGTATTTCGTCGCCATCCCGATTAAACCAACAACCCACATCCAGAAAATCGCACCAGGGCCACCGATTGTAATCGCCGTCGCAACCCCAGCAATGTTCCCATTTCCAATGGTTCCCGCTAAGGCCGTCATTAACGCCTTAAAATTACTAACATCCCCTTCGTCACTTGAGCTAGAATTCCCTTCTTTCGTAAAAGCTAATTTAAATGCATACAATAACTTTCGAAATTGAAGTCCTTTTAACAGAATCGTTAATAATAAACCTGTTCCGCATAAAAGGACCAAACTTGGTGTTCCCCATAAAACCCCATTAACCTTGTTCAAAATTTCTAATAGATCCATCTTAACACTCCTTGTGAAGACGCCTTACATTGAGTTTATAATTTTACATTTTATGTAAAAAGTTTGTAAAATCATTCTTTAATTGTACATCTACTCGAAAGTGAATGGAAGATGCAATAATCATCATTTTGAACCGTTTTTATCGAACGTCAACCTTATTCAACTGATAAAATGGAACTAGTATTTTCTCTCCGTTTTTCTTGAGACAGTTACTAATCTATATGATGCTTGTAATATCGAGGGGGGAAGTAGTTAGGGAGAATGATCGGTGGAATCAACAACAGATCCGTAATGGTCATCAAGTTCGGTTCCCATTAATCGATCAAAAAACAGCGGGACATGGTGCCTGTCCCTTTGTCCAAAAAACAAAAAAGTGTCTACAAGTTCATCAATCATGACGACTTGTAGACATATCCCTTTGGATAGCATAAGCTCCACACTCCTTCTCTATAACGCTTACGAGGTTAGCTGTCGGGTTCGGGCCATGAGTAGCCCTACCTATAAAAGGATTCACCCCTTGGATCCACATGAATCCAGATGGGTCCCCCGCACACTGTGGTTTCGGCGATTTAGAAAATGGAAACTTTTTAGTTGGTATTAGGTAAGTAAAAAGGCATATCTCTTTTAAGATACTTTTGAGTTTAGATAAGCTTCTTCAATAAGGTTTTCATCAAAGTCGTTGTAGTAGATGACCTCACTAAGAACTTTGTTTCCTTTTAGTTTCTTAAACGTTTCTTTTGCCTCTTCTTGATTTTCAAATTCGTACATTTGAATATCGTTTTTTGTATACACAGTAATTACCCACATTATAAAGTTCCCTCGCTTTTATTCTTTGATTTCACATGAAATGATCTGATGGCGAACACCAATCTATCCAACTTCATTTTTTCTAAAGCGCTCCCTTCATCTCCTCCTTCCTTTACCTGAATTCAAATAATCAACCTTAAACCAAGACAAGGTCTTAAGCCGTTCACCCATTTTCATAAATCATCCTATTTTTGAAATAGGCTTACCGACTACATATGATATTGTACCTCATTTTTACTGATTTGTTTGAAAAACCATTTAACAAATTTGTTTCAATTTTTAACATCCGTAACCTAGAGGACTTCCCGTTCTATTCTATGAAACTTTTTTATTTATGACATGAACATTCCAAACATGTTGATAAATCGCTTCAATTTTTTTCGCGTAATACACGTCAGAAAATTTTCCAACTGAATGGATCGCTCCATGCGACAATCTTTCTTTTTCAAAATCATTGGATAAGATCCAATCTAAAGCGGACTGAAGTTCGTGTTTGTCACGAAAAGTAAACCCGTTCACATTGTTTTCAAGCACACCGTCTAAACAACGGTCTGCTTTTGCGACAACGGGTAAACCTGAAGCCATCGCCTCAATATAGGTGAGCCCTTGCGTTTCACTTTGGGAAGCGCTAATAAAGACGTCTCCTAATTGATAGTAGTCGCCAATCTCAGCATAAGGTTTTTCTCCAACAAAGAAGGTTTGTTCTTGAATTCCAAAACTCTTAGTCATCTCCTCTAAATCCCCTTTGGCGGGTCCATCACCAATTAGAACAAATTTCATCTCTTGCTTTTGATGCAAATACGACTTTAAGGATTCTATGAGCTCTCCTATATTTTTTTCTACAGCTAACCTCCCGACATATAGAAGCACGCGATCAGTCTGTCGTATTCCTAAATCCGTCCTTAGTTTTAAAATGGTATTTGATTTGCCATTGGCATTAGAAAATTTATTTAATTGAATCCCTGTTGGAATCACGGAAATCTTTTGCTTCACTTGATAAGATAAAAGCAAATCCTTCACTTTTTCTGTGGGGACGATCACTCGATCAACCGCATTACAGAAGTTGGCACTGATTTTCCTAACTGCACTTTTAGCAATTGGCTCGAGAGCCGGAAACTTAACGATATAGTGTGTATAATCCTCGAAAATTGTGTGGTAAGTATGTAGAAGGGGAATTTGTAATTCTCGAGCCATAGCTCTGCCAAATATACCTAATGAAAATTCAGTATGTGTATGGATGACGTCCAGCTGCAGCCTCTTAATTGTTCTCGCTAAACGGGGATGATAGAACATTCCTAACCGCCAAGCCTTTGCAAATGGCAGACTGGGAACTCGATAAACATTTGGCTCATCCTTCGTTACCGTAGGGTCTGTTATGGTAAAAACAAAAACTTGATGTCCCAACTTTTCAAGATTCTCTTTTAACATACAGATGGATGAGACCACTCCATTTATCTGTGGAAAATAGGTATCTGTAAAAAGACCAATTCTCATCTACACCACTCTCCTCTACCCTAATCTGTTAGTAAATAAAGCTACCTTCATTTATTGTAAAGGTGGAGGGTTAGAGGCATATTAAGATGGTTTTAATCTTATGTAATTTATTAATGCCTCTCAAAAAGGCAAACCTTAAAAGGCAGTTAGCCATTTAAGGTTCTGACAAAAAGCGTTTTGTTTACTATGTATGTCATTCTTAAAATACTAAAAGATCCCTCTAAACTGCTGTTTATCGTTCAAAAAATAAGGGCAGTCTTTCCAATCGCATTTATACTTAAACTAACATTTGTAAAAAAATCCAAAAATTGTGGGACATGGCCTGTCCCCCTGTCCCACAACTCACTTTATTTTAGATCCTCAATTGAATCTATTTCGACATATTTTGGTACAACTAGTCCATTTCTTGTGCCTTGAAGGTTTGCACCGAGATCAACAAAATCATCTTTATAGGTTTCGTAATATTCAACATGGGTGCTCGGGAGCCAAGCTCCGACCATGGCGTCTGCACTTGCATTTGCGATTCCCGCAAACATTGGTCCCACTTCTACCTGTCTCAACGTTACATCATATCCTTGTTGTTGCAGTACTTTTGCTATGACATACGTACTGGCGATTTCTGAATCCCAGGCGACATATACAATTTTGATTTCTTCTCCGTTCCCTGATGGAGCTCCCTTTGTCCACTTAGCTACTTTGTCAGGATTTTCTTCAATCCATTTTTCAGCCGCTTTCTCTGCTTCTAATCCTTCGTTAATGTTAACCATCACATTTTCCATGTCACTTGGCTCCCAAGAGAATTGATCTAAGATAGTATTCGCTCCTGGTAGGTCTTGTTCAAGACCTTTCCGAACGATTGTATGGATTTCTTCCACTTCCCCAAAAGAACCATTTGGGTCTTCAAGAAATTTCAAATCGAACTTGGAGAACTTCCAGTGCGGCGACCATCCTGTTACAATGATTGGTTTTTGCTGATTATAGGCCTTGCTCAATTCAGCCGTCATAGCAGCGGAAGATCCTTCAACCAACTCCCAATCATCAAGCTGGTAATCGGTTAATGCCTGATTAGCTTGACTCATGATCCCTGCTCCTGGTTCAATCCCAATAATTTGATAATCTGTTTCAGCACCAATACCAGTCGCATTCTCATTTTTATTGGTTCCATTTTGAATGGCCACAACGATTGCTGTAATTAGGACAAGTGCTGTCACTAAAGAATAGACGATTTTCCGACTGACGAGATGCGCATATGCCGGTTTTTGCAAATTTTGCGAGATGCGGTCGAGAATAATCGCTATAATTACAATCGATAACCCTGCCTCAAACCCTTGCCCGACATCAATTTTACTTACTGCTCGATAAACATCTGCTCCAAGTCCAGGTGCTCCAACTAACGAAGCGGTGACCACCATCGAGAGAGCAAGCATAATACTTTGGTTGACCCCCGCCATAATCGTTGGAGTCGCCAACGGCAATTGCACTTTGAATAACTTTTGGCTTCTGCTTGAACCAAATGCATTTGCCGCTTCAATTAAATCTTTCGGTATTTCTTGGATCCCAAGATTTGTCATCCGTATTGTTGGTGCAATCGCAAAGATAAAGGACGCAATAATTCCTGGAACGACTCCAATTCCAAAGAAGAGAATCGATGGTATTAAATAAACAAAGGCTGGCATCGTCTGCATAAAGTCTAAAATCGGGGTAACAATTTTTTGTACCGTTTTACTTTGGGCACACCAGATTCCGATTGGGATGCCGATGACAATGGTTAGGATACCGGATAATAAAACAATGGCAAGCGTCTGAATACTGGATTCCCAATAGCCTAGATTCTCAATTAAAAGTAAGCTAATCAACGTAAAGATTCCAAGTGGCCATCTACCCGTATAGGTTACTAATAGCGCTAAAATAATAATTAACACAATCGGTGGCCCTGCACTTAATACATCCACAATGATATTTAATAAACCATCGATTGAATTGGTTAAGATCGTAAAAAATCCAGCAAAAGCGACCGTTATCCATTCAACGAACGCATCAATCCATTCACCTAGTGGAATTTTTGGTAGATTCATGACTCAACACTCTCCAACTCATTCAAGGAATCTTTATTTCCTGCTAGAGCTGCAATGACAGGTCCGCGAATCACAATTCCTTTTAATCTATGTTCTTCATCGACAACGGAAATCGGGATATTGGAAGTGGCCATCTCGTCCAACATATCCGTTAATAATGTATCTTCTGAAACAGTTGGAATATCCGTTGTCATCACTTCAGAGATGGGTAGGTTTTGATCGACCGCCTGACGTCCCTGTTCGGCCGTAAGCGCTCCTAACAACTTCATTTTCCGGTCAACTACAAAGATGCTGGAATATCCTTCACGTTTCATAATTTCAAGCGCTACCCTTGGTCCACGATCGACCCCGATTTTTTCTCCACGTTTCATCACATGGGAAGCGGTTAAAACCTTGGATAAATCAACATCTTCAACAAACCTTTCAACAAATTCATTTGCTGGATTAATCAAGATTTGTTCAGGTGTCCCTAATTGAATGACGCTTCCATCTTTCATCAACGCAATTCGATCCCCGATTCGGAGGGCTTCATCCAAATCATGCGTAATAAAGATGATTGTCTTCTTGTACTGTTCTTGAATTTGTAATAACTCATCTTGCATATCTTTCCGAATTAATGGATCAAGAGCACTAAAGGCTTCGTCCATTAAAATAATATCTGTGTCGCTGGCTAATGCTCTAGCCAGTCCTACCCGTTGTTGCATCCCACCGCTCAATTGTTTAGGCAGTTGATTTTCATACCCTTTTAATCCAACGGTCTCAAGTGCATGCATGGCTTTTTCTCGCCGCTTTTCAGCAGGGACTTTCTTGATTTCCAGACCATACTCGGTATTTTCCAATATGGTCTTATGTGGGAAGAGAGCAAAGTTTTGAAAGACCATGCTAATCTTTTTTTGTCTGACTTTCCTGAGTCGTGCTTCACTCATTTTGACAATATCTTCATTTTCGATCAAAATCTCACCAATTGTTGGATCAATCAACCTGTTAAACATTCGAATCAAGGTCGATTTCCCACTTCCCGATAAACCCATGATGACAAAAATTTCACCATCATAAATTTCGAAGGAAACGTCTTTTACCCCAACCGTCTGTCCAGTTTCCCTTAAAATCTCCTTCTTTGATTTGCCTTTCTTTAATAAATCAATCGCCGCTTTAGGATTTGAACCAAAAATCTTAGAGACATTCCTGACCTCTACATATGGTTTCATTTATTCACCTCATTCTTTTTAGCACCCGTTGTATTTTTTGCATAAAACCATATATATATGAGGACGTTTCGGCTAAAAGCTAACATTTCAATCATTTGCTTTGTGATTGGGTCACCTAAAGCTCTGATTCTTTAAAAAGCCTTGAGATTGCCTACCCTGTTTTATTTTTTTCAAACTTTGTTGATCTGCGCAACAGAATGAGCTATGTCATACTGATCAATCCCATTTTTAAAAGAAGAAGTCGGTTTTCGAAAAGATTGTTGTTAAAATCCTTAAGGCGATTTTAACGATATAGAAGCCATTTCATCTGTTTAAACTTAGCCTGCAAGCTCTTTTCTCCTAAATGTAGCGAATTTTTTGGATAACCTGGCTTATTCAGACGTATTTTTTGGTCAAAAGCAACAAAGTTTGAGAAAAGAACCTAAAAGAAAGAGCTCGCAAACCTAAGTACATCTTGCGTAATGCTGATGTTGCGTTAAGTTTAAACAACAATCTTTTTAACCTTTAAAAAAGCAAAAGCCAGAACATCGCTGTTCTGGCCCAATCGTTTTTAGTTTAGTCTAGTAACCCTTTTTCTTCATAATAGCGCTTTGCACCTTCATGCAATGGAATGCCCGCAAGCTCGGTTACGGCATTTTTGATATCCATTTGCTGGACGATGGAATGGGAAGATTCTAGCTTGTCTAAGTTCTCCCAGAACACCTTTGTCATTTGATAAATGGTTTCTTCATCAACAGATGCATCCGCCATTAGCATCATTTTAATCGCAAGCGTATCGACGTCCTCTTCTTGTCCTTCATACGTTCCAGCTGGAATGGTCATTTCAGAATACCAAGGATATTCTTCCATTAATTGTTTACGGATTTCCGGTTCAATGCCAATCAATTCTCCATCCGCTGTGGAAGTCATTTCGGTAACCGCAGCAGTCGGAAGACCCGCTTGGATTAATGCTCCATCAATTTGCTTATTTCTCATTAAATCAATCGCTTCTGTGAACCCAACAAAGTTGGCATCAATTCCATCCGGATATTCGATTCCATAAGCTGGTAAAATAATGCTTGATTCTACTTCAGGAGTACTTCCTGTCGTTCCTGGAGCAAATTTCTTTCCTTTTAAATCACCGATTGATTCAATCCCTGAACCTTTACGCACCACAAATTGATTTGGGTTATAGTATAGACCCGCTACAATCCGAACATCTTCATATTTGCGATCCTTGAATCCTCTTTCTCCGTTATAAGCTTCCCAGATGATTCCGGAAGTCGCAAAAGAAATATGAGCTTCTCCAGCTTTCATTTGGTTCAAATTGTCCACTCCACCATTTGACGCTTGTGCGTTCACGCGGACTCCTTCAATTTCCGTTCCCCAAAGATTGGCCATTGCTGAACCTAACGGATAGATGGTTCCAGTTGTCGATGCTGTTGGAAAGTTTAAATTTTGTTGCCTTTCCCCATTTGATGATTTTTCTCCCCCACAAGCACTTAGCACGAGAACCATACTAAGCAAACACAAGAATAATACATAGCTTTTTTTCTTTCCGATCATTTTGCTTTCTCCCCCTTTTAAATGTGAATGTTTACTAGATCGACTGACTCATTTCATTCGGAGCCAGTTTTCTCTTTACGACCCACTGCCAGGCTAAAACAATCCCTAATAAACCAATGCCAGCGTAGTCTGTTAAGCTGCCAGGGATAATCATTAAAACCCCAACAATCGTAAAGATTATCCTTTGAATCAAATTGGCTTTCATTAAAAACCAACCTTGCAAACCAGCTGCAAGCGATATACAACCAATGATGGCGGTAACGGCTGGGATAATACTTTCGGAATAAGGGTTAGCACCGAGCAACAACGCCGGATTAAAAATAAAGAAAAACGGTAGGATGAAGCCGGTTAATCCAAGCTTTACAGCTGTCAGCGAAACTTGATTCTGATTGGTACCCGCAATTCCGGCAGCGACATAGGACGCAAGGGCAACCGGCGGTGTGATATTTGATAGACAAGCATAAATGAGAACAAACATATGGGCCGCAAGCGGTGTAACACCAAGGTTGATTAATACAGGTGCACCAACTGTTGCCACAATAACATAGGCAGCAACTCCTGGGACGCCCATCCCCAAAATAATGCTCATCAACATTACGAGTAAACCTGCAATGAGTAAACTATCATTTGTATAGTTCATCACTGCATAGCCAAAGTTCAGACCTAGACCTGTTAAAGAAACAGTCCCAATGATCACACCAATTACAGCACAGGCAACAGCCACTCCCACAGCACCTTTTGCTCCTTCTTCAAGTGCAAGGATGATTTCTTTTAGTCCCATTCTTGTTTCTTTGCGCAGCCAGCTTGCGACTACACAAGCAATGATGGAAAAGACAGCGGCATATAATGGGGTATATCCCATAAACAGCAGCCCCATTAAAACAATTAATGGTAAGGATAGATGTCCTTGTTTCTTCAGTACATCCATGGCTTTAGGGATGTTTTCTTTCGAAAGACCTTTTAGCCCTAAGCGTTTAGCTTCGAAATGAACAACCATGATCAAGGTTAAATAATAAAGAATTGCAGGGATGATGGCCGCTACCATTACAACGGTATAGGAAACTCCTAAATATTCCGCCATAACAAATCCTGCTGCTCCCATAATTGGCGGCGCAAATTGACCACCTGTTGAAGCAACCGCTTCTACAGCGGCAGCAAACCGTGCCTTATAGCCATTCTTTTTCATAAGTGGAATGGTCAGTGTCCCTGTTGTTGCCACATTGGCTAAGGCACTACCATTGATCATCCCCATTAAACTGCTGGCGATCACCGCTACCTTTGCTGGTCCTCCTGGAGAGCGTCCGGCAATCGTTAATGCGAAATCATTAATAAATTGACTAAACCCGCTCCGGCTTAAAAATGCTCCAAATAAGATAAAGAGGAACACAAATGTAGCCGAAACCCCAATGGCGATCCCAAAAACCCCTTCACTTCCGTAAAATAAATAATCGATCACGCGATTGACACTAAAGCCACCATGTCCAAAAATTCCTGGAATGTAGGAACCGAGAAAATTATAAAGTAAAAAGATAAAAGCTAAGATTGCTAGATTCCCAACTACCCGGCGCGCCGCTTCAAAAATCATCAAAATCCCAATCGCACCAAAAATATAATCCGGAAGTAATAAATAACCTCCCCTTAGGACAATGGTTTGATAGGAAACTAATAAATAACCGGTTGAAGCAATACTCAACAAAATACAAATAAGATCGAATACCGGCGGGAATTTTACGGTCCGTTTCCCTTTTTTTGTAATCGGATACAACAGGAAGGTAACAACAAGTAGAAACATCATATGCCATGCTCTTAACGTAATCGCATCAAAAACACCTGAACCTGCAGCAAAGATTTGAAAAAGGGACCAAATGACCGCAATGGCTGTAAGGACCTTTGCTGCCTTTCCAATATATGTACGCACACGAAACTCACTATCGACTTTCTCTACTAATTCCATTTCAGTGCTCAAAACAACACCTCCTTGTTTTGTTAAAATATTAAAATATTTTTGATGATTATAAAATATAATAGTTTAGTTTCTTTAGCACGTCAATCCGAAGAAGCACGAAAATGGTCGTCTATTGTCTTATGGGAATCTAGTATTCTACTTTTATCTAAAAGTTCGGAGCAGAGGGGGGCTTTGGAAGTTTATCTATCCGGGGCAAAAAATCAGGTTCAGACCCTCCAATTCGTTCCTAGACTGTGGGGCTGAGCCATGCACATCAGAATGCTATACAAGTTTCGAAACATTTTTCTGAGGCATACATTAAAGAAATAAATAACGAGGGGGATGACGAATGCATCATTTCGATACACTATGCCAGCAATACGGACAAATTTTAAATAAAAAACCCAAAATAAAAAATGGTGTATGCTCTGTAGAAATTGAACGTCATTTAAATGTGACCATTCAAGGTCGTCCTAGTCGTGGGGAACTTCATGCGGGACTATCGTTCGAATCCTTGGATCATGAAGGTAATGCACTTAATCTTGGAGAAACCGTCATACTTGAAGAAGAAATTCCTGCATTTACAAATATATTAGTTCGAAATGGAATCATCATTAGCGCCATTCATAATCATTGGCTGTATACAAAACCAACCATTCTATACCTTCACTTCCAATCTGTTGAACCACCACTGCATTTTGCCCATAAAGTTGCGGAAGCAATGAAAGTTCTAAAGTGAAGAAACCATATGACTATGTGGGCTATTCTTTTCTATTTTGTATCATCATAAAATCCCATTTCACCTGCACATCGGTCCAACTGCAACACATACAATAAGTTGAATGTTTGAAAGAAGGAGGACAATCATGAATTTAAATCAACCCTATTCCGTTTCTTCTTATCCTAATTTTTATCGGGAGACACCGAATACACAGCTTTTACATGCTATTCAAAAAGCCATTCATGCTGAGTATAGTGCGATTGCTTGTTATGAGAAATTAGCCAAAATGGCCCCCACACAAGAGGAACGAACCAAAATACTTGAAATACAGAAAGACGAAAACCGACATCTCCATGAATTCAGTAGAATTTTTACCCATTTAACAGGGAGGCAGCCAACTTTTCAAATCATTGAGGAATGCCCAGACAATTACCAAGCAGGAATTGAGTTTGCCCTAAAAGATGAGCAAGAGGCTGTAGACTCTTATTTAGACATCTCAGATCAAGCACAGGATTTTACAATCAAAGATCGATTTCGACGAGCAGCATCAGATGAACAAAATCACGCGGTTTGGTTCTTATTTTTTATTTCAAAACATTCAAAGGGGTCCCATACCCATAGACAAATTGATTCCTATGGTGCTAAAGGAGCCTTAAGTGCTGCTTCATTAACATTGCCGCAAATGTTAACTTATGCTCTGCAGGATGAGTTCTTGGCCCAAGCAAGATATACGAACATTCTCCAAACCTTTGGGAACATACGGACTTTTGCACAGATTAAAGAAGCAGAAATGAGACATATAAGTGCCTTATTACCACTTTTTGAACGTTATCAAGTACCAATCCCTACCGATCTTTCACAATCGTTTGTGACCACTCCAGGATCGGTAAAGGCTGCATATGCTGCAGGTGTTCAAGGAGAAATTGACAACATTTCGATGTACAATAAATTTTTAACACTTAACATCCCTAATGATGTAAGAACGGTCTTCACTCAAGTACGTAATGCCTCTTTGAACCATTTAGCAGCATTCGAAAGAGGGCTGGCTAGAAGTTAGTTTACTCACCCTAGCGTTTACTGCCCTCCTTTTTTTCTTGCGTAGAAGAGATAATCTCTAAAAATATCCACTTTGTTCTATTACAATTCCTACTCTTTTAAACCATAAAATTCTTGATGATTTTCAATCATTCACCATTCACAACATGTTAAAAAGATCACTCCTTTCAGAAAGTGTTGCGACCACAAGTCCTTGCTTGTACGATTTCTCCGTTTTTTCAACACATTTAAGCTGACCTTTAAAAAGAACCTTCAATATTCATTCCCTTAGTCGCAGGTTTAAATAAGGAAATAAAAAAGCACCCATTGGATGCTTTTTTGTAAATTATGCTGCTTGTGAATGGTTTTGGTCTTTTTTACCCGCAAACATAGAATCGATTGCCCACATTTGACTTCCGTTTACCGCGATAAATAATGCTACGGCTAATAGTGCAACGTCAAACTCATAACCATTTAAGAAGCCCATTGATAATTTAGCGGTAAAAATTGCGCCAAGCATGATGACAGCTAATAGTGCAGATACAATTTTTGAACCCAAACCAACAACTAATAACAATCCACCAACCAATTCAATCACGGCTACCGCATAAGCTAAGCTTCCAGGTAGTCCAATGCTTTCAAACCAACCTACTGTATTTCCAATTCCTGCACTAAATTTATCTAAACCGTGTAGGAAAAATGTAATCCCTAATACTACTCGTAAAATCAATGTGCTCCATGCTAATTTGTTATTCATTCTTCATTACCTCCAAATAATTTTTAAAATTTTTTATTAGCCAAATTGCCAAATACTATCACTTAAACTTCCATATCGATAACTGCGGTGCAACAAGGTTGCTTTTTGCTCATCATCCGCTGCCCCCATTGAATAAAAGATTGGGATAAAATGCTCCCTTCCATACGGGGGGACTGCCAGCTGTGCAGAAGGAGCAAGGGAGTCATACTGAAATAAAGACTGTGTATCCCATGCTTTTAAATGTTTCTCTAGCCACTCATCAAATTGCAAGGCCCACGGAGTTGTTTCCCCGTTGTCGCGCCAATCCAACGCCCGAAGGTTATGCACACTTCCTCCACTGGCAATGATCATGACATCTTTTTTCCTGAGCTCTGATAGTGACTTTCCAATTTTATACAGTTCCTCAGGTGTTAACTCTGGATTCACAGACATTGAAATCACAGGGATATCCGCATTTGGATAAAGCATTCTCAGAACAACCCAAGCTCCATGATCCAGACCACGACTTGATTCCGTTTGATAAGGAATCCCTTCAACTGTGAATAAGTCTTTGATTTCTTCACTTACATGCTTATTTCCGATGGCAGGATATTCAATCTGATACAAAGCTTCTGAAAACCCACCAAAGTCATAAATCGTTGAATATTGATCCACTTCACTTACATATTGAACGGATGAAACCCAATGAGCTGAAAACAGCACTATCGCCCTTGGTTTAGGAACATGTTGACCTAACTGATTTAAAAACTTGGTATATTCGTTTTCCTCAATGGCCAAAAGTGGAGCACCGTGTGCAATAAAATAAGATGGAATCATCTCCAAAATTACCTCCTCTCTCAGTGATTGTATCTTTAGGATAACTTTTCTTTCTCAAGCAGAAATGAATCACTAATGAAAGGTTATTACCCTTGGAATATCTACATAAGAATAAAATATTCATATAAGTAAACATATAAACAAAAATAAATACCTTTCTCAAGGTTTGTTTGTTTCCTTATATGAATATTTGTTATCTATAAAGTAACAAGGTAGGTATGGATTGTCAATATTTTTTTTGCTAATATAGATATATGTTTTTTATTTGAAAACATTCGAGGTGGCTACTATGGAAATCGGTTCAAAGATTCGGGACATCCGTAATCGAAAAAAAATCACGATTGCCCAAATGTGTGATGCAACTGGGCTTTCAAAAGGATTTATCAGTAATGTTGAGAACAACAATACTTCCCCATCGATCAGCACTTTGCAAACGATTGCAAGTTTTTTAAAAGTTCCTTTGCCTTACTTATTGTTAGAAAAGGACCAGCAAATGCGAGTCGTTAAAAAGGATTCAAGAACTATTACTTCCTATAATGGGTTGAAGGTGGAGCATTTAGCTTCAAAAGAAGGATTACATTTGAGAATGGTAGAATTCCCTCCCGGAGCGTCAATGGGAGAACCAAACGCCCATGAAGGGGTCGAAACCCATCTCGTACTTGAAGGGAAACTTCTCGCCGAGCAAGGAGAGGATCGTTCCATTGTCGAAGAAGGAGATTCTTTCAGTTGGAATGCCTGTGTCCCCCACTATGTGAAAAATATCGGGGACCAAAAAGCCGTGGTGTTAATTGCCGTCTATTCCGATACGGAATTAAGGGACATATTAGGTTGAAACAAAGCGCTCATCGATAAGTGAATAATAAAAAAGCTTTAAAGCCGGCCCATAATAGGAAATAAAATGGAAGGTGCCAGGCACCTTCCATTTTTTGGATGTTGCCTGGCACTTTTTTGGGTGTTTTTTATGTAAACTTCCGGAGATTAAACCACATACCTACTGTTCGTGTAAAATCGAAAACCCATGCTGAAATGGCTTTGGGCATCACGATCCTCTTATCACGACTCTTTTACCAATTCATAGATTCGATCAGAATTTAAAAGTGGCGAGATTGATTTTTCTGTTTGCAGCGTAAGCGCTGCTCCAGCAAGGCCTAATTGACAAGCATTTATTAACGACTCATCGTTCATAATTCCGTATATTACACAGGAAGCAAATGCCTCTCCAGCACCTGTTGGGTCCACAACTTCCGTTTGAATCGGAGGCAGATGTCCTGATTCTTCTGGAGAAGAATAGTATACCCCTTTGTCCCCCATTGTGATGATTACCTTGTTCACGCCGAGATCTCTTATTTTCTCACAGGCAATCTGGCAATCGGCAATGGAGTCAATTTTTACTTTTGCAAGGACCTCTGCTTCTTCACGATTTGGGAGGATTAATTCTACTCCATCCAAACGAGAAGGAAGGTTTTGAGCTTTAGCCGGAGAAACAGGATCAATATACAAAGGGATTTTCTCATCCTTGCAACGTTTGATCACATAACGAATGCATTCCTTAGAAATATTCGTGTCCAAATAAACACCTTGTGAGGCAGCGATATGCGACCATTTTTCCTCAATCATCGAGGGAGTTAATTTCTCGTATATGCTCATATCAGCCATTGAGACAATACTTTCACCATCCACATCTAACAAAGTGGTAAACGTTCCTGTCCCTTCTGACGGTAATATCCATACCTGGCTAATATCCACTCCTTGGCCTTTCGTTTCCTGCAAAATCCAATTCCCTTCTTTGTCGTCCCCAACACAAGCCATGAGCGAAGCACTAAGCCCCAACCGACTGATATTTTCCGCAAAGTTTCTGGCCACTCCACCACAAACTTCGGCCATTTTCACTGGATTCGATGAATACAAACGAACCTTCTGATTCGATTTCGCTTTCCGGTCAATATTGGCTCCGCCAATACAGACCATGGATGATTCTTCGCGGAGAATATAGCCTCGTCCTTTGATTTCACCGCGTCTTGTCAGGTTTGCAATATAATTGGCAACCGCAGGCCTCGATAACCCGACTTTCTTTGATAATTCCTGCTGTGAAATAAACGGATTCATTTTTATATAATGTAAAATTTGTTTCTCTTTATCCATCGAACACCCTCATCTCCCATCAAACAAAAGTTTAATCTGAAAAACATTGTTTATAAACACTTAACCGTTTTTTATTTTTTGTGATAAACCCCATTATACCAATGTTTTATACCCGATCTTAAGCCCGTAAAAATCTGTCTTGCTATGGCTTTATTTTACATAAAAAAGCGATTGATACCAAAAAAATGGTTTGTCATAAAGTCACCCTCTGAATTATATTGGAGATTATGATTTTTTTATAAGGCTGTTTTCGTAAAGTTTGTTGTTAATATCCTAAAGCCGATTTTAACGAGAAATAAGCTTTTCTCTGCGATACTACTTAGTTTTAAGCTCTTTTCTCCTCTTATAAACGAATTTGGAATGGGATCATAGCGAATCATTCTATATTGTCCTTAAAAAGCAACAATTTTTGAGAAAAGCCTTTTATCAAGGAAAAATCATTCTATTTAACACCAAAAAGTAGGAGGCGTTAACACTATGAAAATGTATCTATATCCCCTGTTAGTAATGATTGCAGCTAGTAGTTATGGGGTCGTATCAACGATTATCAAACTGGCGATGGGCAGTGGTTTTACTGCCGCAGAGGCTGTGACTAGCCAATTTTTTGTCGGCTTTTGCCTCTCTGTGTGTATCTTCCTTGTAACAAACCGAGGAAAACTTAGTTTTAATGGCATGAAACTTCTGATTCTCGCGGGTGTTTTTACTGGGTTAACCAATATTGTCTATGGACGATCATTAAATTACTTGCCTGCATCATTAGCAGTCGTGCTTCTTTTCCAATTCACATGGATTGGGATGTTAATCTCTTGTCTTACAAAACGACAGCTCCCAAGTCGAATTGAACTAATCTCCCTGATTATCCTCGTTGGAGGAACCATACCGGCAGCTGGCTTAATTGATGTTGACCTCTCGAATATCCCATTCCAAGGATGGTTATGGGGGTTAGCAGCCGCTCTCTGTTATTCCTTGTTTTTATTTGTGAATGGGAAAGCAACCGCTAACATGAGTACCTCCAACCGATTAGTATTGGTATCTTTCTTTGCATTTATGGTAACAGCAGCGTTTCAATCGCCAGAAATCATATGGAACGGCACTTTGTTTATGGAGGGACTATGGATATATGGACTAGCTCTAGGTTTATTTGGTCTCGTTATTCCGGTTTTCTTATTCTCGATTGCCGTTCCAAAAGTTGGTTTGGGTACGTCCTCGATCTTAAGTGCGATTGAATTGCCGATTGCGGTGATGGTGTCCGTCATCTTGCTAAGTGAAACGGTGACCACACTGCAAATCGTTGGCATCGTGATTATTCTTCTCGGTATGAGTTTGCCAACACTACGAAATCGAAAAATTTTAAATAAAAATAACCCTTCTAAAGCATTGTCTAAGCAACATTCCTATAAGCTGAAAAAAAGTTCTTGATAAAAATATGTTGACATTTTTCGACATGAAAACGTATACTAAACATGTGTTTAGGACATAAACATTTGTTGGGTTGGGAGGTGTCATGATGACTAATCATTTGAATGAACAAGAAGAATTCATTTTAAGGGTGATTAGAGACAATCCGTTTATTTCGCAGGAAGAATTATCAGAAATGATTGGAATGTCCAAATCTTCCCTTGCGAATATTCTTTCTGGCCTAATCAAGAAAGAGCATGTCTTTGGTAAGGCTTACGTTTTAAATGAAACAGCCCCGATCATTTGTATTGGGGGAGCAAACATTGATAGGAAATTCTATGCACAAAGTGACATTACGGCTGAAACGTCTAATCCTGTAAAATCCTCCAGATCCGTTGGAGGGGTTGCACGAAACATCGCAGAAAACCTCGGACGACTAGGAGAAGAAGTGACGTTTATTTCAACAGCCGGCAACGATTCTGAATGGGAAGAGATATATGAATTATCCTCACCCTTCATGAATATGGAGCATGTCACAAAGTTTGATCATTCCGCAACAGGATCCTATACAGCTGTTCTGGATCAGAACGGGGATTTGAACATTGCTTTAGCAGACATGGATGTTTTTGATCAGATCACACCTGAGCTATTGATCAAAAACAGCGCGATTCTCAGAAAAGCAAAATGTATCATTGTCGATTTGAACTGCCCGTCTGAAACGATTGATTTTCTTTGTTTCTTCACATCGAAAAATAATATTCCATTAGTCATTATTCCGGTTTCGTCTCCAAAGATGAGTCGACTTCCAAAATCGTTGAATGCAGTCAGCTGGCTCATCGTCAATAAAGATGAAACCGAAACCTTTTTAAATATTGACATCAACGACGAGCAAGACTGGAAAGATTCCGTCAAAAAGTGGCTGGAATTAGGAGTTAAAAATGTCATTGTCACAAGTGGAGCCAAAGGCGTCATGGTCGGGAGAGAAAATGGAGAAATTCTTTATTTTCCGGCAATCGAAACACCGAATGTAGTGGATGTAACAGGTGCAGGTGATTCCTTCTGCTCCGCTGTTATCTATTCCTGGCTGCAGAAGCAAGACACCGAAACGATTATCAAATCGGGCTTGGTCAATTCCCATAAAACCATTATGTCAAAGTATACGGTTCGACAAGAATTATCACAAAAACAATTCAAACTAGATATGGAGGGCTATTTAAATGAAACAATATCTTGAATTTTCCGCTGAGGTACAAAAAGCTAAAGAAGAAGGCAAAGCAATCGTCGCATTGGAATCAACCATCATCTCACACGGTATGCCATATCCGCAAAACGTGCAAATGGCTCGTGAGGTTGAGCAAATCGTCCGTGATAACGGTGCCGTTCCTGCAACCATTGCCATCATTGACGGAAAAATTAAAATTGGTTTGACAGACGAAGAGCTTGAACTATTCGGAAAAAGCTCTGATGTGGCAAAAGTATCAAGACGTGACTTAGCTGCCATTGTTGCGACAAAAAAACTAGGTGCAACAACTGTTGCTTCTACAATGATCTGTGCTGAATTAGCAGGCATTAACATCTTTGTTACAGGTGGAATTGGCGGTGTTCACAGAGGCGCTGAAACAACAATGGACATCTCAGCAGACCTTGACGAATTAGCACAAACAAATGTAGCGGTTATTTGTGCAGGTGCAAAATCAATTTTAGACTTAGCTCTTACACTTGAGTACCTTGAAACAAAAGGCGTTCCTGTTATCGGTTACGGAACAGAAGTTCTTCCAGCTTTCTACACTAGAAGCAGTGAACATAAATTAAACTTCTCTACTGATTCATTCGAGACAATTGCTGAAACATTGAAAACGAAATGGGAACTAAACCTTCAAGGTGGCGCAGTGATTGCGAACCCAATTCCAGAAGAGCATGCGATGGATGAAGATTATATCAATGGCATCATTGCTCAAGCGGTCAAAGAAGCAGAAGAAAACAACATTAAAGGAAAAGACAGCACACCATTCTTACTTGGCAAAATCAAAGAATTGACAGAAGGCAAGAGCCTTGTTGCCAATATCGAATTAGTGAAACACAATGCCAAAGTCGGAAGCCAAATCGCAGTAAGCTATAATCAAATTACAAAGTAAAACTTTTTTCACCTAATAATTGGATAACTTCTATAAAGGAAGATTGCTAGTTTCTTCGACTTTATAGAAGTTGTTTTTTTTAGAAGTATGAAATCAAAAGGGAGAGATTTCACATGAATTTTATATTCCTCTTAACAGGAATTTTGCTAGTGTTTGCGATTGGCTTTTTAGTTAGTAACGATCGAAAACATATTAAGTATAAACGCATACTGATTATGTTAGCCGTGCAATTGATCTTAGTGTTTTTCATGATGAATACAAGTATTGGACTCAATGTTCTGACCAAAGTGGGTACTTTCTTTGAGAGTTTAATGGGAATTGCCAATGCGGGTATTGAATTCGTCTTTGGCGGTATGGTAAATGAAGGCGCAACCACTTTCTTCTTTGTCGCGTTACTGCCACTTGTTTTCATGTCCGTTTTAATCGGAATCTTGAATTATATTAAAGTTTTGCCATTCATCATCAAATATATTGGGTTGATTTTAAGTAAAATTACAGGAATGGGAAGACTAGAAAGCTATTTTGCTGTATCAACGGCTGCACTTGGACAACCTGAAGTGTTCTTGACGATTATCAAACAAATTCCCCTCCTCTCTCAGAAAAGACTTTATACGATCTGTACGTCCGCAATGAGTGCGGTCAGTATGGCAATGGTTGGGGCTTATATGACGATGTTAGAGCCGAAATACGTTGTAACCGCTGTCGTATTGAATATCTTCAGTGCGCTAATCGTTGCAAATATTATTAACCCATATGATTTAGAAGAGACTGAAGATCTAATTAAAGTTGAAGAAAATGAACGAGTTCCATTCTTCCAAATGGTTGGGGATAGCGTTATGGACGGTTTTAAAATTGTGATCGTCGTTGCTGCAATGCTATTAGGATTTATTTCCTTGATGGAATTGATTAATGTGATTTTCCTAGGCGTGTTTGATGTTTCTTTCCAAAATGTGATTGGTTATATTTTTGCTCCAATCGCTTTCCTAATGGGGATTCCTTGGGCAGAAGCAGTACAAGCTGGCGGCATTATGGCTACGAAACTTGTAACAAACGAATTTGTTGCGATGTTGAGTTTTGGTGATATTGCTAGTGGTCTTTCTGATAAAACGGTTGCGATTGTATCGGTTTATTTAGTTAGTTTTGCGAACTTTGGAACGGTTGGAATTGTTGCAGGTTCCATCAAATCCATCAGTGAAAAGCAAGGTAGTTATGTTGCCAAATATTCGTTAAAGTTATTGTTAGGTGCCACATTAGCCTCTGTCATTTCAGGAACAATGATGGGGCTTGTTATGTAATAGAATGTAGAGGTGAATAATCATGGAAAAAAGAAGAATTATTTTGGATTGTGATCCTGGACATGATGATGCGATTGCAATGATTTTAGCCGCAGCACGGCCAGAATTAGAGATCTTAGGAATTACAACCGTTTCTGGAAATGCTGAGATTGAAAAAACAACGGATAATGCGTTAAAAATTTGTGATTTAGTTTCCTTACACAATGTGATTGTTTCCAAAGGAGCAAGTGAGCCAATGGTTCGCCTACGCGAAAACGCACCGGGCATCCATGGGGAGTCAGGCTTAGATGGCCCTGAGTTCCCAGAAGCATCTCGCAGCTGGAGCGATGAGCATGGCGTTGATACAATTATCAGACTGATAAAAGAGTCAAACGAACCGGTGACCCTTGTACCGACTGGTCCACTCACCAATATCGGTCTCGCGTTAACAAAAGCACCGGAAATCAAAGAAAATATTGAAGAAATCGTTCTAATGGGCGGCGGAACGTTTGGCAACTGGACGCCTACGGCAGAATTTAATATTTGGGCCGACCCAGAAGCAGCTAGAAAAGTATTTGATAGCGGCTTGCCGATCGTAGTGATGGGACTCGATATCACCCACCAAGCATTGGCAACAAAAGACGTGATTGAACGAGTAAACCAAATCGATAATCAGGTGGCCCAGATTGTCGGCGAATTATTAGTTTTCTTCGCCTCGACTTATAAAGAAATGTTTGATTTCGATGGAGCACCGGTACACGATGTCTTGTGCGTCGCCTATCTTGTTGCTCCAGAATTGTTCAAGATGAAAGATGTTAATATTACCGTAGAAACGAAAGGCGAGTTCACTGCAGGAACAACCTGTGTCGATTTGCACGGAGTGACTGGCAGAGAAATCAATGCAAAATTTGGTATGGAGCTTGATGTTGACGGTTTTTGGAAGCTCATGATTGAAGCTCTTAAAAAATATTAGCATCTCCTATAGAGAGAATAAAATGGATGTAGGCTTTTACTTAAAAAAACGCCCCAAAGAGAAAAGAATTATCGAGTTGCTCTTGTTTATTAGTGGATTGTTGTGAAGTAAGGAGTTCCATTTACTCCATTTAAGAGTGTTTTAAATAGGTAGGATTCTATTCAACTTCCTTTTGGGGCAATCCATTTCTCTCAGCGGTATGCGTTGTATTCCTTGCTAGAATGAATGTCTATTAATAATTGATATAAAATGAAATGAAGCGACCTTAGTATATGAATACTGTTGAACGGAGTGTTGTAATGTGAAACCAGTTATATTTGATGTTGATACAGGGATTGACGATGCCTTAGCAATGGCATACGCATTAAACTCTCCTGAATTAGACCTGCTCGGTTTTACAACCTGCTTTGGGAATGTATCCGTCGTAGAGGCTACTCGTAATACGCTTGCGGTCTTAGAAAAAGTAGGTAAACAGGTCCCTGTCTACATGGGTGCCAAACAAACACTTATGCGTGGGGAGAAAGATGGAAATTCAAAACATGTCCATGGAGAAGATGGTTTAGGCAATACATTGAAGAAAGCCCCAATGGCTCAAGCTGAAAGCAAATTTGCACCAGATTTTATGATTGAGCAAGTCAAAAATCGCCCCCATGAAATAACGATTATTGCTGTTGGTCCGCTAACCAATCTGGCGCTTGCAATCAAAAAAGCACCAGAGATTATTCCACTTGTTAAAGAGGTTGTGATTATGGGGGGTGCAGTAAAGGTTCCAGGGAATGCGAGTCCTTATGCTGAAGCAAATATTATTGCCGATCCGGAAGCTGCTGAGGTTGTTTTTTCTTCAGGTTTACCAGTCACGCTTGTAGGACTTGATGTCACAATGAAAACATTATTACCTAAAACGAAACTTAAAGAATGGCGTGCAACGGAACAAAAAGCAGCTAAATTCTTTGCAGATATGACCGAATTTTATATTGAATTCTATGAATCGAATTATCCAGGGATTGGAGGCTGTGCGCTCCATGACCCGCTTGCAGTAGGGATTGCAATCGATCCGAGTTTTGTGGTGACGGAATCAATGAATATCAAGGTTGTCACTGAAGGAGAAGAAGTTGGGAGAACAGTCGGAAACGTTGAAGATGAACCAAAAATTCAAGTTTGTACAGAAGTTGAAGCTAATCGATTCCTAGACCATTTTTTAAGTAGAGTAATATAGGATAGGATTAAATTAAAGTCTGCCTGAATTTTTTTAAAGGCGGACTTTTTGATAGGAAATAAAAGTCACCCTTTTTTTCTTTAAGAATCCCCCGTTATTTAGAAAGAATTCCTACTACCTGACTCTTGCAGGTTATTTTAAACTCTCAAGTGTTTACTTTACAAAAAACCTACATACCTTAAAAATAGTATTCACTTCTATCCAAAGAGAAACACTTCCTTTTACCTATACAATTTCCTGTATACTAAAGTGTTGAAAGGTCCTCAAATAAGCAAAAAGGTGTGATTTAAATGCTTTATATCAGGGATATTGAAAAGATCATCCAAGATACCTTACTTGAAGCAAACTTAAAATTAAACTATGAGATTAACAACGACCTCCAAGCACCCATGAGTTTCAATGTTTCAACCAATACAATCAAGTTTAACTATATCCAAGTGAACGGGTTTCTCAGCCGGGTTAAAGTGAAGGAAACCAAAGAAAACTTAGTAAAAATCCTTGTTTATCATGAGATTGGCTATTATTTAGATTATAAGAAAAACAGGTACGACTTACGCACGCTTATGTATGGAGAAGACGAAGAGATCAAACAACTAACCGCTCAAATCGAAACAAACGCTTGGGATTATGGAAGAACCTTGGTGCCAGAAGAACTTATCGATTCGTATGATCAAGTTCGAGATCTGGAAAAAGTTCATATACCGAATTTTTAGATTGTCGCTTCTGATGAAATCGGCTCGGTACTCCCTCGTTGGTTTTAAACAGACCTAATATTCACGACCATCCGTCGCTTTTAAGACGGTTTTCTCGGGCGAGTGGCTCCTTCTGTCTAGCAAACGCTTGCTGGGAGACAGTTTTCTCGCTCGAGCACCCCTTTCTGTCTTTCAAACGCCGGTTGGGTGACACTTTTCTCACTCGGGTACCCCTTTCTGTCTTTCAAACCCTTTGTTTTTAATCGGATTTCTCGGGCGACCCGACGCTGTTTTGAGTACTTCTTTACCACTGGTCCGAACTAAAGACAGTTTTTAATCCCTGCCCTTCACTGCAAAGCTACTTCCTAATTAATATGATGATATCTTTTAAGATTGCTAGAATCCCCAAAAGAATAATGAACCAGAATTCCCCTTCATCTATAGAGAATCCTCTACTAGATTGGCTTCCGAAGAAATTCAAAAAGAAAAGAAAGAGAATTAAAAAGCTATAGGCTATAATTTTTTTCACTATTTCCTTTTCCATTTTTTTATTTATATAGTTAAAGATTAGAAATATAATTCCGAACCCTACACAAAATGAAAGAAAGTGCTGAGAACTTTTCAAAACGAAGTTTGGAAAAGCATCTAGAAACAATAGAATGGCAAGCAAAAATCCTATGAAAAAATACCGCATATCTACACCTCATATCTATCTTTTCATTTTAACATGGTGTAAATGTTAAAAACTCTAAATTTTAAAAACTAACATCTTTTATCCACCAACCTATCTATTATCCCCACACAATAGGGTACTGAAGTGTTTTTTCATCCCTAGTAATTGGCCAGGAAGTACTGAATGAAAGATTCTTTCGGCAAAACGTAGAGAGCCCAATGTTCCAATGTTGAGCAGGAGTTAAAAAATTTATTTGAGCTTGATCTTTTCATTGTGACATTGCGACTGAAATAAAATTATTTTTAATGCCTAAATCCAAGCAATCTCACAGCGGGTTGCACTTTTTCTATGTTTTCATGTCTAAAACATTACAAGTATTTTTTATTCACAACATTTTTGCGACAAAAAATGACACACGCATCCGTATTCATATAAATGACGACAAAATCTGACGTCTTCATAACCCTATATAAAAAGAGAGAATAGGAGAAAGTGATCGTATGACGAAAGAATTATTTGTTAATGGCGAATTAACCCGGTTTCGTAAAGAAACGCACGTAAAAAACATCCAACCGAAGGAGGAACCTGTTTTCACATCAAGGATGGAAAAAAGAGAGTATGATCAGAGCACTCATTTTGATCTACGCAATATCATCGATGTAAAAGGGTTCCTAAAAGATATTCGGGAAAATTGGAATACATACGTTTTACAGGTTCACCAATGGATTCAGCAAAAACCATTAAAAAAGATGATTGTAACCGGTATTTTCACTGTTGTTTTTGGCTTTTTTGCAACTACTTCAGCGTCTGCATTTATTCCAGAATATACTTATCAAGTAAAAAGTGGTGAAAATGTTGAAACCATCGCTAAGGAGCACGGAGTAACCGTACAACAAGTATTAGATGCGAACGGGCTATCTTCGATTGATGGAAAGAAAATCTTATTACCAAAAGTACAGGATAAAATTGTAACCGCTACACCATTAAATATCCGAGCGCAATCAAATACAAACAGTAAGATCATAGGAAAATATAAAAAAGGGGACGTTGTCAAAGTCTCATATATAGAGAACGGATGGGCTGGCATCTTAATAAAAGGAAGAGTTTATTATGTGAGTACCAACTATCTTACCGAACCACCGACAGCAAGCAGCGCCCCTAATATAGAATCGTTGAAAAAAACAAAGTATGTTACAGCATCATCATTAAGAGTTAGACAAGCCCCTACTATAAATAGTACGATATTGGGTTCTTTAAAATTAAAGGATCCTGTTTATGTGGAAGCAACTGTGAATGGCTGGGCTCAAATCACGTTTAATGGCCGTCCAGCGTATGTGAGTGACAGCTATTTAACTGCGAATCAACCCAAAATACATAACCATGCAAATAAAGATTCATCTATTTACACTATTAAAAGAGGAGATACTTTTTCAAAAATCGGGAGGGCATTCGGAATCTCGGTCTCTTCTATTCAACAACTAAATCCAACCGTAGACCCTGCTACGTTAAAAATCGGCCAAAAAATCAACCTTCCTGCAAAGGTTACAACTTCGGCTACGGTGAAAGACCAAACAAAAACCAAGTATGTCACAGCAACATTATTGAACATTAGGCAAGCATCTTCTACAAATAGTACAGTATTGGGTTCTCTAAAATTAAATGATCGAGTACATGTGAAATCATCTAAGAATGGCTGGGCAGAAATCATTCTGAATGGCAAACCAGCGTTTGTTAGTGAAAGTTATTTGACCGCGAATGAACCAAAAGTAAATCACACCAATCCAAATACAGATTCATCGCTTTATATTGTTAAAAGAGGAGATACCTTTTCGAAAATTGGGAGGGCATTCGGAATCTCAGTCTCTTCTATTCAACAACTAAATCCGTCGGTCATTCCAACAAAGCTGAAAGTCGGTCAACAACTGAGCCTTCAAATGAGTACAAGTCAATTAAAAGTGACCGCCCAAATTACTGGAATCGATCGCAATGGAAAATTCCGATTTATCACCGACAATGGTAACACCTATGCCGCAAAAGCATCGGGAAACATACTGAACGAGTTATTTAAACATCAAGGGAAAGAAGCCATCCTAACACTTGAAGGAAAAAGAGGTCAACAAATGACTTTGACTTCCCTTTTACCAAATTCTTAAATCTCGAGTACTGCCACCACTAAAATTAGATCAACGCCCAACAGATTTTAGTTGAGCGTTGATCTTTTTTCTCATTATGAAAACCTCACATACTTAAATCGAAGTCCACTATGTTCCTCCTCTATCAAGAAAAACTCATAAAAAGGAATTTTAAGGAAACAATATAACCACTCATTTAAAGGTACATGTTTATTTTCGATTCTCTCTTCATTGTTTAGACTTTTTCTGACTAGGAGTTGAAAATATTGGGTTGGTTTAGCCGGAGTCATCAGTTTAAGGATTTCGATATGTATTCACAAAGCCATTTGGTTATCTTAGCGATTTATCTTTTCATGTCGGTCATCATTTTTCTAAACCGTAATAAGTGGAAAAATAAAGATTGGCGAAGAACTGAGATTGGCATCGCGATATCGTTGATTTTGTTCGAGGGTACCAACCAGGTATGGATGTACGTGAATGGGATCTGGAAGGTAGGGCGTTCTTTGCCACTAGAATTGTGTAATATTGGCCTTATCTTGTGTGTGATTTTATTATTGACGAGAAAAAAAGTGATTTTTGAACTGTTATTTTTTATTGCGATTTTAGGGGCAAATCAAGCTATTTTTACACCTGCTTTAACCTATGAATTTCCCCACTTTCGATTTTTGCACTTTTTCTATGCGCATATGGTGATTGTATGGGTCAGCTTGTATTTTATGTGGGTAAAACGTTATTTCCCAACATTTCAAACGACCATTAAACTCATTCTGTTCATCAATATCCTCTTGCCTGTAATCTTGTACATTAATAAGCAAGCAGACGGGAATTACTGGTTTTTACGTTATAAACCGAAAAGCCCAAGTCTATTTGATGTGCTAGGGCCCTATCCTTGGTACATCTTTTCCCTAGAAAGTATCTTGATTCTTTTAAGCTTCCTCACGTGGTTCTTTTTACGAAAATGGGCGAAACGCGCAGGAGAACATTCACCTTCACAATAATAAGTGAAGAGGAGGTAGTCCCTACTTTGAGTGTCCAGGGATTGCCTCTCCACACTTCATGAAAAAACAAAAAAAGCACCCTTAAAAAGGATACTCAAATATTCATGGTAAACGGTTCGACGCTTACTTTTAACACAAGGTTGGCAGAATCATGAACCATATTAATTTTATTGACGAGATATTCTGTTTTTGAGATGGTAACCGTATCGCTTGCTCTTAACGCGGTAATGTATTGATTCCAATGGACAATATCTGTACTCAAAAGGCGTTTGTCTTTTAAATAATAATCCACTCTGTTTACACTTTTTGTCACTACATCCCCTCCCCTTTTCAATCATTATCAAGCATGAGATAGGTCGAGGACAATCTCAAATCGTACGTCAAATACTGACACTATCTACATAAATAGAATAAATAAGTTTTAAAACACGTACAGTGTGTATTAGTAAAAAACGAGCGATCACTATAAACTCTTTTCTATCTATCGGAATCAGAGTTACATAATTTAGGATCAAGCCTTTACTTCGGGTGCAGGGAGTAAGGGTTTTTTGTTGAATAACTAAAGGTAGAATGTTATGTAATTTCCAGTTAGCTAGGAGTGTTGATATGTCGTTTAGGATGGTTAATAAAGAATTTAAGCTTGTTGGAATAAAAGGTAGTGGGGAGTTTGTTCATTTCGGTCATGAAGTACCCTTGCTAGCAAAGCAATTATTAAGTCGCTCAAATGAAATCCCAAATTCAACCGAAACCGAAATTGCATTATTTGAGCCTAAAAAAGATGAGAACCATAGGACAGGTTATTATTATGTAGGGTTAACTGTAAGCGAAAAGTTAGATGAAGTACCAACAGGAATGGAATATATTGAAACAAATAAAGATTACATCACAACAAAAGGGAAAATAGCTAATTTGGGAAAACTTCATTCGAATTTATTGAATTGGGCAGAAGAACAAGGTTATCAAAGAGATTTGGATTCTTATATCATCGAGACCTATCACCCTTTAGGGGAAGGTGAGGAAGAAGTACAGATTTACTTACCCATTCAAGCTTACAAGTAATAATTATAATTTTATCAAAAACGGATAGTATCCTAGCGATCTTATGGGGGGAGAACTTTGGTTAAATTAGACAAAATGAACTCAAGTGAATTTGAGCAGTATCTAAGTCATGCAATTAGAGGTTATGCAGATGAACATGTTAAAGCTGGAAATTGGAATGAACAAGAAGCCTTAAGCAAGGCAACGAAAGAGTATGAAAGGTTATTACCAGATGGGGAAAAAACTGCGAATAATACCTTATTCACCATTCGGGATGAAGACAAAGAAGTAGGGATGATCTGGCTTGCACAACGCGCAAACGATAAAGGTTTTATTTATGACATCAAGATTCGGGAAGAGAACCAAGGTCGTGGATATGGGAAACAAGCAATGATTGAAATAGAAAAAGTGGCAAGAAAATTAGGGTTAAAAAGTATAAAGCTTCACGTATTTGGTCACAATCGAGTCGCACGAGGTTTATATGAGAAACTTGGTTATTTAGAAACAGATATCGTAATGGAGAAAAAGATTTAACATTTCAGCCTAGTTGAAGAATCGATTGAAAAAGAATAAAAGTAATGGTCCAGTTCAAAAAACTGGACCATTTTTATTTGGAAAAAATGTGTTTCGGCTTAACGAAAAAACACTTTGTCCACATTGTATTTCGCTTGAAGTTTATTGATCATATACGTTTCGTAGATTTCACGGTCCATTGGATCTTCGACAACCATCACTTCAATTTTATAAACTTCCTCGCGGTGGTTTTTGATAGGACTTACATTATCTTCAAAGTGCTTTTTCACTCTTTGACGAAGTTTTCGTGCTTTCCCAACAAACAGAAGCTCATCGCTTCGATTGTAAAATAGAATCAGTCCACCTTTGTCCCGTGGTATTTGGTGAAAATCGATAAACCCATAAATAGGTGTTATCACTGGTTCATCTTCTTTACGCTGTTGTTGCCTTTGTACAATGGTTAGATCTGGTTTAGGAATTTCAATTTTAATCAGTTTCATCACGTCCTCTTTTGGATAACTTACATCGTACCATACAATCTGGTTGAAATATATAAACATTATGAAGTTCCATAATACTGACAATTTGATTGGCTTTCTGCTATCGAAATCACATTTACACTTGTGACTTCACTCGTAAAGTAATATGAACCAAAATCAGCGAATTATACTAGTTAATCCAAGGCAATAAAAAGACCATCCTTTATGAGGATGGTGAGATAAACCTATATAGTTTCTTTCCCTTTTGCTACCGGATTTTCTTCATATGAAACCCAATCACTATAGCTTCCGGCATATAATTTTACATTCTGGTATCCTGCCATTTTTAAAGCCATGTAATTTGGAGTGGCGGTCACGCCGGAACCACAGTAAACAATAATCGGTTCTTCTTTGTCCAGTTCAGCAAATCTTTTTTGCTGTTCTGCTTGAGCTTTAAATGAACCTTTCTCCATTCCTTCTGCCCAAAACTTATTGATGGCACCAGGGATATGCCCGGGAACGCGATCGATTGGTTCCACTTCACCTAAATAACGGGCTTCGTCTCTTGAATCCACTAAAACGGGAGAATTCCTCTTATTCCTAACAATTTCCCGTACGTCTTCATACGAGGCTAGCATTTCTTTTTGAAGATTCACTTCAAATGTAGCAGCTTTAGCTTTAGGTACGTCTTTACTGGTTGGGTATCCGGCTTCTATCCATCCTTTAAAACCTTCATTTAGCACATAGACATTTTCATGACCAATATAGGTTAGAAGCCACCAAAAACGAGAAGCAAACTGCCCTTCCCCGCTGTCATAAGCCACGACCTTTTTCGTATGATCAATGCCAGCGTTCTCTATCTCACTTCTAAATTGCTCGATATCCGGAAGCGGGTGTCTTCCTCCGTGTTTTGCAACTGGAGAAGATAATTGTTTTTCCAAATCAAAATAAAAAGCACCTGGAATATGGCTGGTCTCGTATTGCTGTTCCCCTTCCTCGGGTTTTCCTAATTCAAACCGACAATCCACAATCTTAACTTCAGGGTTTTCTAATTGCTTAACAAGCCACTCCTTATTTACAGTGAAATTCATAATAACCGCCCCCATCCGTTTAAGGAAAATATTTCTACCTAAGCACCATGTTACGCGGAAACTGAACCCCCATCAACTAAAAGCTGTGTGGAACATTTTTTGTGAAACAAGAAAATTCGGGGCGTCCCTGTGACTTTTTCTCATCAAATTCTCATAATCCTCTCCTTTTCTTATCATTTATGAGGGATATATTAAAGATAACGAAAAGAACAAAGGAGCGAATATAAAATGAAAAAGAAATTGATGATTGGTGTTTTATCGGCTGGTTTGATTTTGGGTGGGGCTTTGGCTGTTGGTGCTACGAACAAGGATAAGCAGGATTCTACTGCTCAGAAGGTTAGCGATATGAAAGAGATGATTACAATTGAAGAAGCGAAGCAAATTGCTTTAGGGAAAGCGGATGGAGTTGTTGAGGGAATCGAGTTAGACCAACATAAAGGAAATCATTACTATGAAGTCGAAATTGAAAATGAGCGTAAGGACTTTGATATTTACATTGATGCCTACACAGGTGAAGTCCTTTCAGTCGAAGAAGATGATGACAATGATGACGATCGTGATCAAGTAGTTTCCGATCAGAGCCTTATCACCCATCAAAAAGCCATTGAAATTGCTGAAAAAGCGGTCAACGGAAAAGTAACCGAAATCAACTTAGATGAAGATGACAACCAATATCATTACGAATTAGAGCTAAAGACAAACAAAGGTGAAGCGGAAGTAGAGCTTGATGCCGTAACTGGAAAAGTTCTTGAATTAGAAATCGACGACTTAGAAGATTAATTCCCCTTCTCATTTCTATGTATTGTATCCACAGAAATGAGGAAACCAAACAAAAGCGTATATTCGTTACTAGTACATCACTTATAGTGGTGTACTTTTTTGTTAGACTTCTTATATTTCTTGATTTGCACTTTTTATTATATTAGCTCATAAAACAACAAACGAAATTATTTTAAAATAAGACCCCAGATGTATAGAGAATTAAGACTGGAGCTCATTAAAAGATTCTTTTCCCCCCATTATAATGAATCTTGCACAGAGCGGTCATACACTTTTTTGAGACAGGACATGTCTCCTAAAGGATGTAAAAATATTTCTTTAAAATAAACAACTGGGGGTTAGGAAAATGAAAAAAATGGGTCCTAAAGGGATGAAGTGGCTGAAGATCATCCACGTTTTTCTTGTGGTATTATTTTTCGGAGGAATTTTAAGCTCTATAGCGTTAAATCTTCATATTGATTTCACAAAATATGATGAGTCCTATCTTGGTTATAAAAACATCATCATCATTAGCGACCATATTGTCAGATGGGGCGCAATTGGAACTTTATTAATAGGTTTCATATACGGATTTTTTACCAACTGGGGTTTTTTCAAGCATAGATGGGTAGGAGTGAAATTTGTTCTGTATATGATTCAAACCATCGTTGGTATTTTTGTTGTGGACAATTTAATGGTAGCGAATATGGAATTATTGGAAACTCAAAAAGAATTAGCATTGAGCAATCCAATCTTTATTCAAAATCACGAGATAAGACAATATGCGGTCTATTTTCAAGTGATTGTTACCATTTTCATCTTTATCATTTCGTTTTTAAAACCTTGGAAGAAGAAGAAACTTTCTTCAAAACTAAGTTAATGTTTACTGGTCATTATAATGCGAAAAAGCGTGGTTCAATGAACCACGCTTTGTTGTATATCCAATTTTATTGTGTTATTTGTACTTTTCTTTTAAAAGGGACCGCTTTTTAGTCAACCAAGTCCATTCAGGTCAGGATTTCCTTTAATCATCCTTCTTTTCCTTATCTTTCTTATGATCCTTCCCTTTTCCTTTTCCATTCTCATCCTTGCCCTTGCCTTTACCATTCCCCTTATTTTCCTTATTCTCGTTGCCTTTTCCCTTCTTGTTTTCTTTCTTTTGCTTGTTTGATTGTTCTTTTTTCACGTCTTTTTTCGGAGGTGCAGGTACTGGAGGCACGAAATCTCGTTTAACACCTTTTATATACAATTCATTCTGGATTTTTTCGACAGAATCAGGTTGGACAAAGCGACCGCTCTCGGCGGCGTAATTTTGCATCATTGCTTTAAAAATATATTGGGCAATTCTCGTGTCTTCCCTAGTTAAATAATTGCCTTGACCATTTTGAGCATACCCAGTCCACACGGTCATCGTGTAATCAGTCGTATATCCGGCAAACCAGCTATCGCTCGTAGCATCTTCAGGATAACCGTATTTCCGTAATGTTTTTTCATCGAAATTGGTGGTTCCTGTTTTCCCTGCGATATCTGCACCAGGAATGGCCGCCAACTTTCCAGTTCCGTTCGGCGCATTTAACACCCCTCGTAACATATCGGTCACCATATAAGCGGTATAATCTTGCATCACCCGCTTAGGTTTCGGTGTAAAATCAACCACTTCTCCATCCGGGAACTCGACTTTTGCGACAAAGTGTGGCTTTGTATAGTTTCCTTCGTTGGCAAAAGCTCCATATGCACCCGCTAATTCAACAGGTGAAACCGCGTTGCTTCCGATTGAATAAGATTCGTATACCTTCCCATCAGGATAGCTAATCCCTAGATTTTCTGAAAAGGTTTTGGCCTTCTCTAATCCAACGCTCTCCAAAGTCTTTAGTGCAGGAATATTTCTCGACTCTACTAAAGCATCCCGAATCGACATCATCCCACGATAATTCGTATACGCGTTACGAATCGGATCTCCTGTTGAATATTGATAAGGAGCATCTTCAATTTGGTGATAAGTAGACCAGTTTAAATATTCAATCGCTGGTCCATAATCAAAAATGGGTTTAAACGTTGAGCCTGGTTGACGCTTCAAATTGGTCACAAGATTATGTCCCCTGAACGTCGATTGATGCTCTTCGCGGCCACTTCCAATCGCACGGATTTCACCTGTTTTTGAATCCATCAAAACAAACGCCGTTTGAAACCGTTCATTTGGGTATTGAACATTTTCGCCTGACACAATTGAATCAGCAAGCTGCTGTGCTTTCGGGTCAAGCGTTAAGTAAATTTTCAATCCATCTTTCGTAATGTCAACGTCCTTTAACTGTGTTTCCACTTCTTTTACAGCGGCATCTAAAAACGCTTCATAAGGCATGCCCTGTTTTTCAGTCTGTTCGACAATCCCTTCCGTTACCGGAACTTGTTGCGCTGCTTTCATTTCACTGCTCGAAATGTATCCATGTTTATTCATTAAAATGAGGACAACATTCCTACGATTAGTCGCTCTCTCTTGATTTTCCTCGTTTGTCGGGTCGTAATTATTTGGACTCTGCGTCAACCCAGCAATCATTGCTGCTTGAGATAAGGTTAGTTGGTCCAGCTCATCCACACCTAGCCCATAATAATTTTCAGCTGCCGCAGCTACTCCATAAGAACGATTGCCAAGATTGATTTTATTCACATACATCGCAAGGATTTCTTGTTTGCTATACTGTTGGTCCAACTTATACGCCAAGTACCATTCTTGTACTTTCCGTTTAATCGTTTTTTCAGGGGTTAGAAAGGAATTTTTGATTACTTGCTGTGTAATCGTACTTCCACCTTGGCTACCAAATTCTCCTGTTAAGTTTACAAAAATCGCTTTCGCTGTTCTCAATAGATCGACGCCTTTATGCTCATAAAAACGATTGTCTTCCGTCGCTAGGATGGCTTCCTCCAATTGCTTTGGTATTTGATCATACGAGATCTTCGTGCGATGTTCGGTTCCATACTCGTGGAGAAGCTGACCATCTTTGTCATAAAACTTCGATGACAGCGGGTCTGCTAATTTAGCTGGATCTAATTCAGGTGCATCCTGAATAAATGCATAAACTCCAATTCCCACGGTCAATAAGCCAACAACGCAGATGAGAATAAAGCCGATGAACACCTTTTGAAAAAGTTTCGGTGGTTTTTTTTGATTTTTTTGTTTGGTTGCTTTTTCAGCAGCCTTACGTTCTTCACGTGTTTGATATGCAACTGTCATGATGTAAAAATCCTACCTTTTTTTAAAATTACAAAGACTACTTAAAGAATATAGCCAAATTTAAATCTATTAATCATTTAAAGCAGATACACGAATATAACGGATAAGCGAAGTATCGAGGCGATCATGCCCTTGCTCCGAACGGATTTTTAAAAAGTTGGTCGTCGTAACAGTTTGAATCAACTCATCAAAAATCTGCTCAGCGGTACTGTTCAAATCTTTTACGACCTTTTCCGTTTTCACATGATCCTCAAGAATATAACTCACTTGGTATCTTTTCATATAACAACACCTTCTTATTTCAATCAATCATTTAATTTTTATACTTATATAATATTCGACTAAATTTCCTTTTTTGTGGGGGGGATTTTTCTAGGACATAAGAATCCTTTTCTTGCCATTGCCAAACCAAAAACGTAATTAAAAAGAAACCACCCTTTTGGATGGTTCCCACTCTTTAAAACTTCGACTCTATTTTTCTCTTTCTCATTCCGTATAAAATAAATAATAGAATAAACCATAACGGCGTCATTAGCAAGGCCATTCGTGTCGCTTCGGCGAATAACATGATGATTAGAATAACAGCAAAAAGCACCAGCACCACATAATTGATAAACGGTGTGAAGGGAGCTTTAAAGTTTGACTTTGCTCTTAAGTCTGGCCGTGTTTTTTGATAGCGAATATGTGAAATTAAAATGATGCTCCACACCCACATAAAACAAATCGCGCTAATCGTCGTTACAATGCTAAACGCTTGTTCCGGAAGCAGCTTGCTTAGCAAAGCCCCGATAGAGACAACGACAGCCGATGTCACAAGTGCATTACT
>Ga0182742_1001112_pt1 | contig 36360 bp, 31 predicted proteins | sample eDN5th37CBELigMG_FD_128880 | JGI IMG/M metagenome (GOLD analysis project Ga0182742, IMG submission 128880) | Enriched Miracle-Growth compost microbial communities from Emeryville, California, USA - eDNA 5th pass 37_C BE-Lig MG (version 2)... ... | reverse complement strand
CGCGGCAGCGATGCGACCGGCCTCCGGATTGACCTGGTCGCGACCGGCATAGGTGGTCGGTTCGGTGCGCATCGCGGTGGCGTGGATCCAGGCCACCCGGCGGCCCGCCTGCTCGGCGGCCTTCGCGGTGTCCTCGTCACCGAGCACGACCGCGCACGCACCGTCGGACGACGGGCACGTCTCGTCGTACCGGATCGGATCCCACAGCATCTGCGAGGCCTGCACCTTCTCGAGGGTGATCTCGGGCTGCTTCAGATGCGCGTACGGATTCTTCGCGCCGTTGAGGCGGTCCTTGACGGCGACCATCGCCCCGATGTGCTCGGGCGCACCGGACCGGCGGATGTACGAACGGACGTGCGGCGCGAAGTAGCCACCCGCGCCGGCGCCGACCGGCATGGTGAACGGGACCGGTGTGGACAGCGCCCACATCGCGTTCGACTCGGACTGCTTCTCCCAGGCCACCGCGAGCACCCGGCGGTGCACACCTGACTGGACGAGGCTTGCCGCGACGTTCGCCGTCGAGCCCCCGACGGACCCGGCGGTGTGCACGCGCAGCATCGGCTTGCCTGTGGCGCCGATGGCGTCGACCATCGACAGTTCGGGCATCATGACGCCTTCGAACAGGTCGGGGGCCTTGCCGATCACGACGGCGTCGATGTCGTCCCAGCCCACCTGGGCGTCCGCCATGGCCCGGTCGATCGCCTCGCGGACGAGGCCGGACATCGACACGTCGTGCCGCTTGGCGACGTAGTGGGTCTGCCCGGTTCCGAGGACAGCTGCGGGTTGCTTCGCCATCAGTTGCGTCCCTCCAGAACGGCTACCAGATTCTGTTGCAGCACAGCGCCGCTCGTCGCGTGCGCGAGTGCACGTCCGGCCGTGCCGTCCATGATCGCCTGCGCTGCGTAACCGATGCGCTCGAGACCGCCGGAGAACATCGGGTTGCCCGTCAGCGGTCCGCCGGACGGATTGATCGTCGTCGAATCGTCCAGACCGATCGCCTCGCGGAGGATGAGCTCCTGATGCGTGAACGGCGCGTGCAGTTCGGCGACGTCGAACGAGGTGTCGCCACCGGTGACCGCCTGCGCGGCGGCCCGTGCGGAGGCCGACACCGTGAGGTCGAGCGAACCGAAGTTCGGTGAGTCGGTGCGGTGTTCGATCCCGGTGATCCACGCGGGGTTCTCGCACAATTCACGGGCCCGGTCGCCGCTCGCGAGGACGATCGCGGCGGCACCGTCGGTGACCGGAGCGCAGTCGTGCTTGCGCAGCGGGTCGGCGATGTACGGCTGCGAGAGCAGGTCCTCGATGTCGAGGTCGCCCGAGAGCTGGGCCTTCGGATTGTTCTTCGCGGCTGCGCGGCTGCGGACCGCGACCTCGGCCATCTCGCGGTCGGTCCACTTGCCGGAGTCGAGACCCATGCGGGCCTGCAGGCCGGCGAGCGAGACGGAATCGACGCCGAGCGGTGCCACGAGGTACGGATCGAGCTGCAGGGAGAGGGTGCGCCGCAGGGTGCCGGCCGAGGACTTGCCGAAGCCGTAGACGAGGGCGGTGTCGACCTCGCCGGTGATGAGCTTGACCCACGCCTCGTAGAGCGCCCAGGCCGCATCCATCTCGACGTGCGATTCGTTGATGGGCGGGACCGCGCCGATCGCGTCGATCGCCGAGATGAACGAGAATGCGCGTCCGGCAAGGTAATCGGAGGAACCCGAGCACCAGAATCCGATGTCGGACTTGGTGATGCCGAGCTTGTCGTACAGCTCCTGGAAGCACGGGACGAGCATCTCGACGCCGTTGGTGGTGCCGAACGTCTCGCGCACGTGCGGAGCATGCGCGAAGCCGACGACTGCAATGTCTGTCATGGTGTCCGCTGCTCCTAGAGGTGGTGTTTGAAGGTGTCGTAGTCGGCGTCGGGTTCACCGGTGGGCCGGAAGTACTCGATGTTGCGCAGCGTGTGGTCCCACTCCTCGCGCGGACGCCACTTGGCCTCGACACGCATGCCCATCCGCACCTCGGAGGCGTCGCACTCGAGGATCAGGTGCAGGAAGGGGATGTCGGCGCCGTCGAGCAGCACGTAGGCGGCGACGTAGGGCGGCTTGATCTGCTGGCCCATGAACGGGACGTTGACGATGCAGAAGGTGGTGACGATGCCCTTGTCGGGTACCTCCACCGGTTCCTTGGTGGGCACTCCATCGGTCGGGCTCGCACCGCGCGGCGGCACGTAGACCTTCCCGCCGGGTCCGGTGCGGCCACCGATGATCTTCCCCTCCTTGAGCCCGCGCAGGTACCACGACTCCTCGGGGGAGGCCGAATGGCGGTAGTGCAGGTCGATGGGGGTGGTGATCATGGTGACCGGTTCGCCGTCGGCCGCTTCCACGGTGAGGGTCGACTCGCCGGGTTCGAAGGCCTCGATGTCGTGGATGCCGCCGGTGCGCTCGGCGGCCCAGCGCACGCGCACACGCAGACCCGTCCCGATCTCGTCCGGGGACGCGACGTCGACGGCGTGCAGCAGCGTCGTGTCGGCTCCGTCGAGCCGGATCAGCGCCCACGCGAACGGCCGGTCGAAGGGCTGTCCGGGCAACGGCTCGGCGTTCCACGTCCAGCTCACCACGGTGCCGGTCTGTCCGACCTCGACGAACTCGGTGAGCGGTTCATGGGTGACCGCGTCGAATTCGGGGGGCGGGACGAGGACCCGTCCGTCGGATCCGCGGGCGCCGAGAATGCGGCCGTCGCGCAGTCCGGTGACGAAGGCTCCGACGGTCGGCCCGGTGGATCGTGTGTAGTCGAACTTCAGATTCAGCGGTGCGCTCAGCGGTGGCTCGGCAACCGCGCTCTTTCCCAGGCTCACAATTTCGAGTAGAACAGGTTCTAGTGTTGCTGGCAAGAGCGGCGCGCGAACTGCACCTCGCCGCGATTCGTCCGACAGGAAAGGCGTCCAATGAAACTGGGACTGCAACTCGGTTACTGGGGTGCCCAGCCGCCCCCGAACGCACCGGAACTCGTTGCTGCGGCCGAGGCCGAAGGATTCGATGCCGTCTTCGCTGCCGAGTCGTGGGGGTCCGACGCGTTCACTCCGCTGGCCTGGTGGGGCTCGTCCACCGAGCGGGTGCGGCTCGGGACGTCCGTCGTGCAGATCTCCGCGCGCACACCGACGAGCTGCGCGATGCATGCGCTGACGCTCGATCACCTCTCGGGTGGCCGGCACATCCTCGGCCTCGGCGTCTCGGGGCCGCAGGTGGTGGAGGGCTGGTACGGGCAGCCGTTCGCGAAGCCCCTGGCGCGCACCCGCGAGTACGTCGAGGTGATCCGCAAGGTGCTCGCGCGCAAGGAGCCGGTGACCAGCGGCGGACCGTACTTCTCGCTGCCCTACGCGGGTGCCGGCTCCACCGGGCTCGGCAAACCGCTCAAGCCCATCACACATCCGCTGCGGTCGGACATCCCGATCTGGATCGGTGCCGAAGGTCCGAAGAACGTCGCGCTCACCGCCGAGATCGCCGACGGCTGGCTCGCGATCTACTACACCCCGCGACTGGCGTCGATGTACGACGAGTGGCTCGACGAAGGGTTCGCCCGACCGGGCGCCCGTCGCACCCGTGAGGACTTCGAGATCGCTGCGACCTGCCAGGTGGTCGTGACGGACGACCGCGCGGCGACCATCGCGGCGATGAAACCGGTGACGGCCCTGTACGTCGGCGGAATGGGCGCCCCGGAGTTGAACTTCCACGCGCAGGTCTACCGGCGGATGGGTTACGACGCCGTGGTCGAGGAGGTGACTGCGCTGTTCCGTGCCGGTCGCAAGGACGAGGCGGCCGCCGCGATCCCGGACGAGATGATCACCGAGACGATGATCGTCGGCACCGCCGACGAGGTACGCGAAGGCGTGAAGCGGTGGGAGGAGGCCGGCGTGACGATGCTGCTGGTCGGTTGTCGCGACGTCGACCAGGTCCGCATGATCGCCGACGTGGTGCTGCGCTAGACGGTGATGTTGCGCTGGACCTGGTGCTGCGCTCAGCGCGTCAGCGGGCGGAAACCGTTCCGTGAGGACGGTTTCCGCCTGCCGCGTGCGGGGCGTCAGGATGCGTAGGCGGCCTTCAGCTTGCCCTTCACCAGCTTGCCTGTGGGGGTGCGGGGCAGTTCGTCGACGAAGTCCACCGACCGCGGCACCTTGAAGTGGGCGACCCGATTTCGGACGTACGCGATGAGCTCGTCGGCGAGATCGGGTGATGCGGTGGCATCGGACGACACCTGCACGACGGCCTTGACCTCCTCGCCCATCTCCGGATGCGGCACGCCGATCACGGCGACGTCCTCGACGGCCGGATGCAGGGCGAGGACGTTCTCGATCTCCTGCGGATAGATGTTCACCCCGCCGGAGATGATCGTGAACGACTTGCGGTCGGTCAGATAGAGATAACCGTCCTCGTCGAGATAACCGAGATCGCCGACCGTGGTCCAGGTGGGATGCTCGGGATGCTGCGACGCCGCGGTCTTCTCGGGATCGTTGTGGTACGAGAACGGCACCTTCTCGTACTCGAGATAGATCGTCCCCACCTCGCCGGCCGGAAGTTCGCGCCCTTCCTCGTCGCAGATGTGCGCGGGCCCGAGCACACTCTTGCCCACCGAGCCCGGGTGTTCGAGCCATTCCTGGCTGTTGATGAACGTGATCCCGTTGGCCTCGGTGGAGCTGTAGTACTCGTAGATCACCGGTCCGAGCCAGTCGATCATCGCCCGCTTGACCTCCGGCGGGCACGGCGCGGCGGCGTGGACGAGCACGCGCAGACTCGACAGGTCGTGGCGGGCGCGGATCTCGTCGTCGAGCTTGAGCATGCGGACGAACATCGTCGGCACCATCTGCCCGGCGGTGATCCCGTGCTCCTCGATGTGACGGAGGGCGGTCTCGGCGTCGAACTTCTCGGCGAGGACCACCGTGCCGCCGAGTGCGTGGATCGCTCCACCCCAGCGCAGGGGCGCGGCGTGATAGATCGGGGCGGGGGAGTAGTAGACGTCGGAGTCGGTGAGGCCGAAGAGGTACTGCGCCACCGTCACCAGCGGCTCACCGGGTTCGTCGACGCGACGTTCCGGGAGATCCGGCTGGATTCCCTTCGGGAAGCCCGTGGTTCCGGACGAGTACAGCATGATGGCGCCGCACGGTTCCTCCTCGAGTCGCGGGCCGGCCGCGGCGAGGGCGTCCTCGTACGACTCGAAACCGCGCACGGCGCCGCCGAACGCGAGTCGCGCGGAACCGATCGTGACCTTCTCGCCGACCTGCTCGGAGAGCTCACCCAGCGTGGCCGACACGATCAGGGCCTTCGCACCGCTGTCCTCGACGATGTACGCCACCTCGCCGGCGGTGAGATGACTGTTGACCGCCGTGATGTACAACCCGGACCGCATCGCGGCCCAGAACACCTCGAAGGCCTCCGGTCGGTTCTCCGTGAGGAGGGCGACGACGTCGCCGGGGCGGAGCCCGGCATCGTGCAGCACTCGGGCGAGCGCTGCCGATCGGTCGTCGAGTTCGCGGTAGGTCAGGCTCCGGCCGCTGTCGGCCAGGACGACGGCGAGCTTGTCCGGGGCGGTTCGGGCGTGGACTCCTGGATACATGGGGCTCCTCATGACCTCGATGAACGCGGACTCGGCGAACGCGGCCTCGACGAACGCGGCGACCCTGTGTTGTGGGTCACAGCGGGCAATGTAGCAGAGCTAATGACATGACTGTGACCGCGCTCTCACGGATGGGAGCGCGGTCCACAGCGGCGCAGGTCAGGAGCCGGTGAACTTCGGGGCACGCTTCTCGGCGAATGCCCGCGGACCCTCTTTGGCGTCTGCGCTCTTGAAGACGGCGGCGCCGAGCTCGGCGTCGATCCGGAATGCCTCCTCCTCGTGCAGGCCTTCCGAGTCGCGGATGGTCCGGAGGATGGCCTGCACGGCGAGCGGGCCGTTGTTCGCGATCGTCTCGGCGATCTCGAGCGCCTTGTCGAGCGCGGTGCCGTCGGGGACGACGTAACCGATGAGCCCGATCTCCTTGGCTTCGGCGGCCTTGATGTGGCGGCCGGTGAGCAGGATGTCGGCGGCGATCGTGTACGGGATCTGGCGGACGAGGCGCACGGCGGATCCGCCGAGCGGGAACAGTCCCCACTTCGCCTCGGAGACGCCGAATTTCGCGCTCTCGCCGGCGACGCGGATGTCGGTGCCCTGCAGGATCTCGGTGCCGCCGGCGATGGCGGCGCCCTCGACGGCGGCGATGAGCGGTTTCGTCAGGCGACGGCCCTTCAGCAGTGCGGGGAGCCGGCTGAGATCCCACCCACCGCCGTTGCCTTTCCCGTCGCTCCGCTCGCCCTGCTCGAACTTGTCTCCGGGAGGCGCCGCATTCATGGCCTTGAGATCGGCGCCCGCGCAGAACGCGCCACCGGCGCCGGTGAGGATCGCGACGCGGATCTCGGGATCGTTGTCGACGCGGTCCCACGCCTCGCTCATGATCGCCATCATCTCGCCGGACAGCGCATTTCGCGCTTCGGGGCGGTTGAGCGTGACGATCAGGACGTGACCGCGCTGCTCGACGAGGCAGTGCGGTTCGCGGGACGAGATGTCCGAATCGGCTGCGCCGGGGGCTTCGGTAGCGGACACTGGCAGGACTCCTCGCGGTGTTGTGAACTGGATCATATCCGGGTCTTGTCAGAAACGGTAACACGTTCTACTTTTGTCAGCGTGGCCCTAAACATCGCAGACCTCGTCGAACACGCAATCGACCTCGTTCCCGAGCGCGTCGCGCTGGCCTCGGACGGACGTGAGGTCACCTACGCACAACTGGAGGAACGAGCCAACCGACTTGCTCATTACCTGCGCGAACAAGGAGTGGAGCCGGGTGACAAGGTCGGCATCTACTCCCGGAACACCATCGAGGCCGTAGAGGCGATGATCGCGGTCTTCAAGATCCGCGCCATCATGATCAACGTCAACTACCGCTATGTCGAGAACGAGTTGCAGTACATCTTCGACAACTCCGACATGGTGGCCCTCATCCACGAGCGCCGGTACTCCGACAAGGTCGCGAACGTCCTCCCGAGCACACCGCTGGTGAAGACCGTCGTGGTGGTCGAGGACGGAACCGACGTCGACTTCTCGGCCTACGGCGGCATCGAATACGAAGCGGCACTGGCGCAGAGCTCGCCGGAACGCGACTTCGGAGACCGCAGCGCCGACGACATCTACATCCTCTACACCGGCGGCACCACCGGTCATCCCAAGGGTGTGATGTGGCGTCACGAGGACGTCTGGCGCGTCCTCGGCGGCGGTATCAACTTCATGACCGGCGAGTGGGTCAAGGACGAATGGCAGCTGGCGAAGGAGGGCGCCGAGAATCCCGGTCTCGTGCGCTATCCCATCCCGCCGATGATCCACGGTGGCGCCCAGTGGGCGCTGTTCCAGTCGCTGTTCAGCGGCGGCAAGGTCGTCATGCACCCCGAGTTCTCGGGCCACGAGGTGTGGCGCATCATCGACGACCACAAGGTCAACGTCATCTTCATCACCGGCGACGCGATGGCCCGCCCCATGCTCGACGCACTCGAGGAGGGCAACCCGAAGACCGGTAAGCCCTACGACCTCTCGACGCTGTTCGCCATGGCGTCGAGTGCCGCTCTGTTCTCCCCGTCCATCAAGGATCGCTTCCTCGACCTGCTGCCCGGCAAGATCATCACCGACTCCATCGGTTCGTCCGAGACCGGCTTCGGCGGCATCGGAATCGCCGAGAAGGGCAAGACCCTCGGCGGTGGCCCCACGGTGAAGATCGACGAGTCGACCACCGTCCTCGATGACGACGGCAACCCGATCGAGCCGGGCTCCGGCAAGGTCGGCATGGTCGCGCGCACCGGCAACATCCCGCTCGGCTACTACAAGGACGAGGCCAAGACCAAGGCGACCTTCCGCGAGTACAACGGGATCCGCTACTCGATCCCCGGCGACTACGCGCGCGTCGAGGCCGACGGCACCGTCACGATGCTCGGCCGCGGTTCGGTCTCGATCAACAGTGGTGGCGAGAAGGTCTACCCCGAAGAGGTCGAGGGTGCACTCAAGCAGCACCCGGCCGTCTTCGACGCCCTGGTGGTCGGTGTGCCGGACGAGCGCTTCGGTGAGCGGGTCTCCGCCGTCGTCGCGCTGCGTGAGGGCGAGCAGGCGACGCTCGAGGAACTCATGACGACGGCACGGTCGAAGATCGCGGGGTACAAGGTGCCGCGCGCGGTGTGGTTCGTCGACGAGATCAAGCGGTCGCCTGCCGGCAAGCCCGATTACCGGTGGGCCAAGGACCAGACCGAGCTGCGTCCGGCCGACGAGGTCTACAACAACGGCGACGGCAACGGCGCCGCGGCGACGGGATAGAAGGACACATGCAGACCGGTCTCAGCAAGAAGTTCGGTATCGAGTATCCGATCTTCGGATTCACGCCCTCCGAACACGTCGCGGCGGCGATCAGCCGCGCAGGCGGACTCGGTGTCCTCGGGTGCGTGCGGTTCAACGACCCGGAGGAACTCGACGCCGTCCTGACCTGGATGGACGAGAACACCGACGGCAAGCCGTACGGCGTCGACATCGTGATGCCCGCCAAGGTGCCCACCGAGGGCACAGCGGTGGACCTCGACAAACTGATTCCCGCCGAGCACCGTGCCTTCGTCGACCGCACGCTCGACGAACTCGGTGTGCCGCTGCTGTCCGACGACGTCGGCGAGGCGAGCGGTGTTCTGGGCTGGCTGCATTCGGTCGCGCGCTCGCACGTCGACGTCGCTCTCGCCCACCGGCCCGCCCTGATCGCCAACGCACTGGGATCGCCGCCGAAGGACGTCATCGACCTCGCGCACGAGAAGGGAGTGCCGGTGGCGGCACTCGCGGGCGCGGTCGAGCACGCTAAGCGTCACGTCGAGAACGGTGTCGACATCGTGATCGCGCAGGGCTACGAGGCCGGCGGGCACACCGGTGAGATCGCGTCGATGGTGCTGTGGCCCGAAATCGTCGATGCACTCGGCGATTCCGCGGCAGTGCTTGCCGCCGGCGGTGTGGGATCGGGACGGCAGGTCGCGGCGGCGCTGGCCCTCGGCGCCTCCGGTGTGTGGATGGGTTCGTACTGGCTCACCACCTCGGAGTACAAGCTCGGAGCGGCCGCGCACGGCCCCTCGTCGATCCAGCGCGCGTTGCTCGGAGCGAGCTCGTCCGACACCGTGCGGTCGCGGATCTACTCGGGCAAGCCCGCGCGTCTGCTCAAGACCAAGTGGACGGAGGCGTGGTCGAAACCCGATGCGCCCGAACCGCTGCCGATGCCGCTACAGAACATCCTCGTGAGCGAGGCGCACCAACGCATGTCGGCGGCCGACGACCCCGAGGCCGTCGCGATGCCGGTCGGGCAGGTGGTGGGGCGGATGAACGAGATCCGTCCCGTCGCGGAGATCATGGCCGAACTCGTCCGGGGCTACGACGAGGCGGTCGAACGGCTGAACGAGGCCCGCTAGATCGACCGGGCCCGACAGGACCACAGTGGTGGGGTGGCAGATGCCCGGGGCGGAGTGATCCGCCCCGGGCATCGTCGCGTTCAAGAACGCCACCGGAGAGGGCGGCGCTGGAGACGGATCAGCGACGGACCAGGATCTTCAGCAGTTCCTGGATCTGCGTGGCCGTGGGGGAGGGCAGACTGTCGCGGCCGTACAGGAAGCCGATGCCCGCGTAGACGAGGGTGCCGGCGCGCAGTTCGGCCTCCTCTTCGTCGAAACCCAGTTCGAGGAAGCAGTTTCGGACGACGGCCATGATGCGCTGGTCGAGTGCGCGGACCGATTCGGCGACCTGCGGGTCGCTGCGCGCCCATTCGCGCACCGCGACCTCGGCCTCCCAGGCACGTTCGTCGACGAGCATCGCACCCATGCGGGCGAGTCGTTCGTCGACGGGCAGTTCCTCGAGGCTCGTCAGGCCGCGTGCGGCGTCGTTGTCCTGTGAGGTGTAGCGGGTGGCGATGGCCTTCATCAGGTCGTCGATGTCGGAGAAGTGCCAGTAGAAGCTACCTTTGGTGACTCCGAGGTCGTCGCACAGGCGCGAGATCTTCACGGCGCTGCGTCCTTCGGAGACGAGCAGACGCAGACCCGCCTCGGTCCAGTCGTCGAGGGACAGCCGTGGTCGCCTGCTCGACCGGCGACTACTCCTCGCCGGTTGCTCTGCCACGGATGGTCACCTCGTCTCGATCGGATCCGAAATCGAGACTACATGCCCGAACCGGGCAGTGCCGCGAGGACGGCGTCGCGTGCGTTCCGGTCGTGGGGGAGTGCCCAATGGTGAACGCATGGCGACGAATCCGTCCCGGGCAGCGCGACCACCGCCGAGGTGGCCGACGCCCCGCTCTCGGGCGGGACGACGAGTCCGTCGCACCGGGAGACGATGTCGGTGTAGTCGATCCCGGGTGTGGGCACGCCACGCGCATGCAGGTCGCGCAGGAGGTCCGATCCGGCGATGATCTCGCGGCATCCGGCGCACAGGGGGTCGACGAGCGGCTTCTCGAGGGTGAGGACCGCGTCGTAGGTGCCGAGGTCGCGGCTGATCTGCTCGGCGGCGGCGAGTCCGGCGATCTCCGTGCCGTGCCACATCGCACCGAGCGTGGTGAGCGACCGGACCCGATCGGTGCCGTGATCCTGCAGGTACCGCTGGGTGACGAGGGAGCCGGCGCCGTGCGCCACGACGTCGACTGTGCACCGTGATCGCTGCCTGCACAGCTCGTCCAGGGCGTCGGCCAGGTCGCGTGCGCCCGCGTCGACGCCCCGTAGGCCGGCGAGGGGGATCGGGACGTCGGTGCCCGCCGGTTCGCCCCAGGTGACGGGGACGGTGCAGAGGCCGGCCCCGGTGAGGTCGGCGCGCAGATCGGACCACACGTCCGGTGTGCTCGCGAGGTCGTGGACGAGCACCACGGCGAGGTCGGCGTCCGGGCACGGCGACGCGCTCGAATCGGCCGCTGCGGGTGCCGGTGCCGCCACGCCGAGGACGAGAACAGCGACCGCCGAAACCATCGCCGACCAGGGGAATCGAGTCATCTGCACTCCTCCGTGCGCACTATTGACCAAACCATACCGTATGGTACTGTGGCGGCGGTCACGATGATGTCCGCATCGACTCCCGATCCGGAACAGAGAAAGCCGCGTCATGCAGAGAATCACCCGTAGAACCCTTCTCGCCGGGCTCGCCGCAGGAACCGGTGCGGTGCTTCTCGGCGGCCGAGCGTTCGCGGACGGGCCGGACATCTCCCGCCCCCTGTTGTTCCACTCCCCACGACTCGAACCCTTCGTCGACGACCTGCCCCTCCTGTCGCGTCTGGACTCGTCGTCCTACCGGATCGACGCCGTCAGCACGATGCACAGTTTCCACCGCGACCTTCCGCCCGGCCCCGCCCTTGCGTACGGCGACAACACCTACGGCGGACCGACTCTCGTGGCGCACCGTGGGCAGGAGACGTCGATCGAGTACCGCAACCGCATCGACGCGCACCCCTTCGCCGTCGACTTCGACACTTCCTTGCACGGCCTGAGCGAACGCCACCGCACCGACGTCCCCACCTCGATGCACCTGCACGGTGGGGTCACGCCTCCCGAATTCGACGGCAACCCCGAGCAGATCTCCCGGCCCGGACAGGGATTCACGTACCGCTTCCCGAACCGCCAGGACGCGACGACGCTGTGGTACCACGACCACGCCATGGCCGTCACCCGCCTGAACGCCTACGCGGGACTGGCCGGCATGTACCTGCTCCGCGACGACCACGACACCGGGTTGCCCGGTAACCCGCTGGGCCTGCCCTCCGGGGAATTCGAACTCGATCTGGTGCTGCAGGAGAAGATCGTCGACAGCAACGGCTCGCAGAGCATCCGATCCACCCCGATCGTCCCGCAGGGTCGCTGGGAGGGCGGCGCGGTCGGCGATGTCGGCGTCGTCAACGGCAGGATCTGGCCCGAGGCGCGCGTCGCGCGGGGTCTCTACCGGCTCCGGTTGCTCAACGCCGCGTCGTTCAGCATCTGGGACCTGCACTTCTCCAACGGCATGCCGTTCTGGGTGATCGGCATGGAAGGCGGTCTGCTCGACGCCCCCGTCCCCACGACCCGCGTGCGACTGTCACCCGGCGAACGCGTGGATCTGCTCGTCGACTTCGCCCAACTGGACGCCGACGCCACCGTCGAACTGCGCAACTCCGAACCCGCCGCCCCGCAGGCCGCGCAGATCGGTGCCGTACTCATGCCGCTGTTCATGCGGTTCCGCGCCGAATCCGCCCGCGGTTTCACCGGACCGGTGCCGGACCGCCTGCGCGGCGGCCCCGGCCTTCCCCCCGTGGTCGGGCCGATCCCGGCGCCGCAGAACGTGCGGAACGTGTCGCTGAGCCAGCCCTCGGAGGTGCGGATCCCGCCATCGATCATGTCGCTGAACAACCTGATGTACCACAGCACCGACATCGAGATGCCGCGTCAGGGCACCGTCGAGCAGTGGAACATCGTCAACGCGACGCCCGACCCGCACCCGATCCACCTGCACCTGGTGCACTTCCGCGTTCTGGGGCGGCAGGCGATCAACACCCTCGCGATGTGTGCGCGGCAACCGCAGCCGCCCATCGGGCTCAAGTGGACGCCCGATCCCGACCCGTACGTCGTCGAACCGATGCGGGGACCGGAGCCGTGGGAGACCGGCTACAAGGACACAGTCATCTGCGATCCGAACTCGGTGACCCGCATCGTTGCGTACTTCCCGACGGCCGACGAACTCGGCTTCGACCCCGACGCGACGTTCTCGCGCGAGGTGCACACCTTCGATCCGCACCGCGCCGGGCACGGCGGACACGGTGACCACACGGGTCATGCCGGCACTGTCGGCACCGCCGGCGCTGCCGGCACTGTCGGCACTGCCGGCGGCGACCTGCAGGGATATGTGTGGCACTGCCACATCCTCGACCACGAAGACCACGACATGATGCTCAAATACCGGACGGTGACATGACTTCCACCAGTTCCACCACGACCAGAGACCACTTCCAGCGCATCCCGTACGAACCGGCGAACGACGGTCGCGTCGAGATGCACTCCGGGCTCAGCCGCCACTATCCGACGCTGCACGGCAACCTCGTCGCGCAACCCGGGTACTCGAAGGACGTCGGCGTGGTCATGTGCCACCCGGCTTCGAACTTCCTGAGCCACTTCCTGCTTCGCGCCTTCGCCGAAGCAGGTGTCCCCGCAATGGGACTCAACACCCGCTACTCGTCCAACGAACCGGCACTCATCATGGAGCGGGCGGCCTTCGACCTCGGTACCGGAGTGCGGTGGATGGCCGACGAACTCGGCTTCGAGAAGGTCGTGCTGCTCGGGTTCAGCGGCGGTGGATCGCTCGCGTCCTTCTACCAGTCGCAGGCGCAGAACCCGACCGTGACGACCACACCCGCGGGCGATCCGGCACCGTTCGCCGAGGCGAACCTGCGACCGGCCGACGCCCTGATGCTCGTGGGTGCGCACCCCGGCCGGGCACGCGTTCTCCGGCACTGGATCGACGGCGCGGTCACCGACGAATCCGACCCCTACGCCACCGATCCCGATCTCGACCTCTACGCCCCCGGGCGCACCGCACCGCTCGATCTCGAATGGGTGCAGCGCTACCGCGACGCGCAGCTCGCGCGGATGCGCCGCATCGACGCCTGGGCGCTCGAGCAGCTCGCCGACCTCGAACGCACGGGTGCCTCCGATCGCGGTTTCGTGGTGCACCGTACCGTCGCGGACCCGCGCTTCGTCGACCTGAACCTCGACCCGAGCGACCGCGAACTCGGCTCCATGTACGGAGATCCGAAGGCGGCCAACACCGCCGCCGGTGGTCTGGCCCGCTTCGTCACGGTGCGTAGCTGGCTCAGCACGTGGAGCGTCGACCACACCCACGCCGACGCCCTCACCGATCTCCGCAACGTCACCACCCCGACGATGGTGATGAGCCTGCTCGGCGACCAGGCGGCCTTCGCCGAGGACTCGCGGTTGATGTACGACGCGCTCGCCGGTACCCACAACGAACTGATCGAGATGCGCAACCTCAACCACTATCTCGTGGATCAATCGGACGGTCTCTCCGACGTCGTCGGACGGCTCGTCGCGTGGATCCGCCGAACGGTACTCGAGGAGGTATCGGCATGACCCGAACACTCGCCGGTCCCGGAACCACCACGCAGGACCGATGCCCGAGCGCCTTTCCCTACTGGCAGGCGCTCGACAAGCCCGGAGTGAAGCGCACCCGTGGTCTCGTCCGCCGGCTCACCGGCTTCGACTTCCTGCCCACCGACGAGCAGGCTCGGGCCCTGTGCAACGACCTGTTCAGCGGCGACCCCACGGCCGAGCGTTTCGTCGACGAGGTCTACCACGGTGAACTCGGACCGAAGAAGACCCGCGAAATGCTCGACAAGGCCCTCGTCGACGGCATCGACTCACTCGACGACGTGCCCGACGCGATGAAGGCCCTCTTCGAGGAGTTCGAGACCGTGCCCGACTGGGTGCAGCCCGAACTCGTCGAGCAGGGCGCCGCGATCTGGCGTCGCTGGGGCACGATGCTGTTCAGCTTCGCCGGGGCCGAGACCCTCGAGATCTACACCGAGGCAGCCGTCGCGACACCGCTGTCGCTCGCCGGAGGCTACGCCGGCGACAACGCCCTGCGCCGTTTCCTCGAGACCTGCCGGTTCTGGATCGACGTATCCGAACCCGGAGCGCTGCTCACCCCGGGTTCGAAGGGGCGGGCCACCGCGCTGAAGGTCCGCGTGATGCACGTGTCGGTGCGCTCACGCGTCGCGAAGCATCCCGAATGGGACATCGCCAAGTGGGGACTGCCGATCAGCCAGACCTACATGCTGCTCACCCTCATCGCCGGCAGCCTCACCCCGGGCCTGGCCCTGTGGACCCTCGGCTACCACACCACCCCGCGAGAGATACGTGCGCTCATCCACTTCCAGAAGTACATGGGATACCTGCTCGGGGTGCGCATGCAGTGGTACCCCGAGACCATCGCCGACAGCATCCGCGCGCTCATGACCACCGTGATCTCCCGTTCGTACGACTCGGGTGAGCACGGCAAGGAACTCATCGAGTCCTACCCGCAGGCGTTCGCGCCCCGCGACGGGCACCGCGGTCTGAAGAGGCTGCGTGAGCACTACAACTTCCGCATCAACTCGGTGTACTCGGCGATGTTCATGGGGCCGGGCACGCGACGCAAGTACTCGATGCCGAAAGTACTTCCGTGGATGATCATCCCGATCGTCCGTTTCCCGCTCATCACCGCGATGGAACTCACCCGGCGGTTCGTTCCCGGCGCGGCCGGCGTGCACGAGAAGATCATGTGCGCCCACCGCGAGAACTGGTATCGCGCCCAGATGGAGGGGCGCGAAGCACAATTCGACGCCAGCGGAGCACTCCGGAGATAACCGTCCGGACAGTCCCGCCCCCTTCCCCTTCGTACGGAGAGAACCCAATGACCCTGCAGATCATCGAAGCCTGGAACGGTCCCGGACGTCGCGACGGCGAGATCACCGCCGTGGAGGCCGCCGACAACGGCGCCCACCCGTCCACCGACAAACACGCCTTCGAACACTGGTACTTCGATGCCCATCTCGACGACGGACGGATCGTCGTGGCGATGATCCAGACCCGGGAGCTGGTGCACCGTAAGCCCGGTGTGGAGATCCACGTCTACAGCGCGGACGGCAAGCGACGCGAGGCGAGTCGCTCGTACACCGACGCCGACCTCACTGTGTCCACCGAACGGTGCGACGTGCGTGTCGGCGAGAGCTTCGCCAAGCTGGTCGGCGAGGAGGACGGGCTGCCCGTCTACCACGTGTCGGTGTCCGAAGGAGACCTCGCCTTCGACCTGACCTTCACCGCGGAGGTCCCGCCGTGGATGCCAGGGCGCGGCCAGACCAGTTACAACGAACGCGAATTCTTCGCGTGGGTCGTCGGCGCACCCCGAGCGCGGGTCGCGGGGACGGTGACGGTGGACGGGAAGACCAGCGAGGTCGCCGGTCGCGGTTACCACGACCACAATTGGGGCGTCGGCGACATGAAGCGCCTCATCGACAAGTGGTACTGGGGTCGGCTGTACACCGAGGATTTCACCCTCGTCTACGCCATGGTGCACACCCAGAAGAAGTACGGATCGCACTGGTCGCAGCCGGTGATGGTCGCCCAGGGACGCGATGTGATCCTCAGCAACGGCGAGGTGGAACTGACGGAGGGGCCGATCGTGCACAACGCGGTCGCCGACCGCACCTACCCGGCGTGGATCCGCCTCCGCATCCCGGGTTCGCTCGACGTCAAGCTCACCGTCCGCGAGATCGTGCACGCCCACAACCTGCTCGAGGACGTTCCGCTCGCGTCGAGCAGGCTGCTCAAGCCGCTCGTCAACCGACTCGTCGGCCATCCCGGCTACTTCCGCTTCCGGTCGGACTTCACGATGACGGTGACCGTCGACGGAACCGACTACGAGCGTTCGGGTTCGACGCTGCACGAGATGGTCGCGTTGACATGAGCGAGGGCGCGGACGTCGGCGTGGAGCCCGGCTGCGCGGGCATCGAATATCTGCACGGCTTCGGCAACGAGCACCACAGCGAGGCCGTTCCGGGGGTGCTTCCGTGGGGGCAGAATTCGCCACAGCGGGTCGCGTACGGGCTCTACGCCGAGCAGCACTCGGCCACCGCGTTCACCGAGCCCCGCGAGATCAACCGCCGCACATGGACGTACCGGATCATGCCGTCCGCCGCGCACGGTCCCTTCGAGCGGATCGACGACGCCGGCTGGGTATCGGCACCCGACACCGGGGGAGTGCTCACCCCGAACCGGTTGCGGTGGGATCCGCAGCCGGAGCCGGCACCGGGCACGGACTTCGTCGACGGCGTGACGACCTACGCCGTCAACGGGGACGTCCGCGCCCGCACCGGCATCGCCGTCCACCTGTACGCGGCGTCGCAGTCGATGACCGACCGGTACTTCGTCGACGCCGACGGGGAACTGCTGTTCGTCCCGCAGGACGGCGCGCTGCTGCTGTGCACCGAACTCGGACGTCTGCTCGTCGAACCCGGTGAGATCGCCGTGATCGGACGAGGTCTGCGTTTCCGTGTGGACCTGGTGGGGGCGAAGGCGACCGGCTACCTGCTCGAGAACTACGGTGCGGCCCTGACACTGCCGGAACTCGGCCCCATCGGGGCGAACGGTCTCGCCCACGCCCGCGACTTCCTGTACCCGACGGCCTGGTACGAGGACCGTCCGGGCACGGTGCAACTCGTGCAGAAGTTCGGTGGACACCTGTGGGCCACCGAGCTCGACCACTCGCCTCTCGACGTCGTCGCCTGGCACGGCACGCACGGTGCCTACAAGTACGATCTGGGCCGCTTCAATGCGATGACCACGGCCGGCTGGGACCATCCCGATCCGTCGATCTTCACCGTGCTCACCTCGCCCACCCCGATTCCGGGCCAGGCCAACGTCGACTTCTGTGTCTTCCCCGACCGCTGGGTGGTCGGAGAGCACACCTTCCGGCCGCCGCACTTCCACCGCAACGTCATGACCGAGTTCATGGGACTCGTTCGTGGACAGCACGACTCGAAGGCGGAAGGATTCGTCCCCGGTGGCGCCTCGCTCCACAACCAGTGGGGCGCCCACGGACCCGACGTCGAGACCTTCGACCTCGCCACGTCGGCCGAACTGAAGCCGGTCAAGCTCGTGAACACCCTGTCGTTCATGTTCGAGACGAGACTCGCCCTCTCCGTCACCGACGCGGCCCACCGCGCAGCGCATCGCCAACCGAACTACGACTCCTCGTGGTCCGGCCTCACCCGACGCTTCACCCCACCTTCTCCCCAGGAGTTGTGATGACCGAACTGTCCACCCCCGCACCCGTCGTCGTACCCGACCCGCAGCTGCGGATCGGCGGCCGAGCCGTGCCCGCCCGTTCGGGTGCCCACTTCTCGTCGATCAACCCGGCGACGGAAGAGGTCGTCGCCGAGGTCGCGGCCGGTGGGGCCGCCGACATCGACGCGGCCGTCCTCGCTGCACGCGACACCTTCGAATCCGGTACCTGGTCGCGGATGGCCGGTGCCGAACGCGGTCGGATCCTCTCCCGCGCCGCCGACCTCATCGAGCAGCACGCCCCCGAACTGTCGGCGCTCGAGACCGCGGAGATGGGCAAGCTCTACGCCGACACCGTCGCCGGGGACATCCCCGCCGCCGCGGCGTCGTTCCGGCACTACGCCGGATGGGCCGACAAGATCGCCGGTGAGGCGATGATCCTTCCCGACGTGGGTCCGCAGCACCGCTTCGGGTTCACCCTGCGCCAGCCGCTCGGCGTGGTCGGTGCGATCACCCCGTGGAACAACCCGACGGTCGTCGCGGCCTGGAAGATCGCCCCGGCCCTGGCCGCCGGATGCTCGGTGGTCGTCAAGCCCGCCGAGGATGCCTCGCTGTCGACCCTGAAGCTCGCCGACCTGCTCGCCGAGGCCGGGGTGCCGGACGGCGCGTTCAACGTCGTGCCGGGTCTCGGCCCCGAGGCCGGTGCAGCGCTGGCCGCCCACGAGGGCATCGACAAGATCACCTTCACCGGCAGCCCGGCGGTCGGCAGGACCATCACCTCGCTCGCCGGCGAGAAGTTCCGCAAGGTGACCCTCGAGCTCGGTGGCAAGGCCCCGCAGCTGATCTTCCCCGACGCGGACCTCGAGGCGTCGCTGCCGTGGATCGCGATGGGCAACTTCTATCACCAGGGCCAGGTGTGTGCGGCCGGCACGCGCGTGATCGTGCACGAGTCGATCGCCGATCAGGTGGTCGAGGGGCTCGTCGAGTTCGCCCGTGGTGCGGTGATCGGCGATCCCTTCGACGCGTCGACGACGCAGGGCACCATCGTCAACCGCAAGCAGCTCGACCGCATCCTCGGCTACATCGAGAAGGGCAAGAACGAAGGCGCTCAGCTGCTGACCGGCGGGTCGCGGGTGGGGGAACGCGGTTTCTTCGTCGAACCGACCGTCTTCCGCGGCACCAACGACCTCACCATCGCCCGCGAGGAGATCTTCGGTCCCGTCGCCACGGTCATCACCTTCAGGACCACCGAGGAGGCCGTGCAGCTGGCGAACACCACGAAGTACGGTCTCAACGCGTTCATCTTCAGCCAGAACCTGTCGACCGTGCACAGCGTGATCCCGCAGTTGCGCGTGGGCACGGTGTGGGTCAACGGCTGGGGTGTGCCCGATCCGGCACTACCCTGGGGTGGACGTGACGCGAGCGGTATCGGGCGTGAACTGGGCCGCAGCGGGCTCGAAGCGTTCACCGAGGAGAAGACGGTTCACCTCGGTTACTGACCAGAGGACGGAAGAGGCAGTGACACAGGTCGAGTCGACACAAGCCGAGTCGACACAAGGTGAGTCGCAGGCAGCGGGCGCGCTGGCGGACATCAGGGTGCTCGAACTGGGAACCCTGATCGCGGGTCCGTATGCAGGACGTCTGCTCGGCGACATGGGTGCCGACGTCATCAAGATCGAGGATCCGAAGCGTCCCGACCCGCTCCGCACCTGGGGACAGGGCGAACGGGACGGGCACCGCTACTTCTGGACGGTGCACGCACGCAACAAGCGCTGCGTCACCCTCGATCTGCGGGCACCCGACGGGCAGGAACTGTTCCGGCGTCTCGTCGCCGAGTCCGACGTGGTGGTCGAGAACTTCCGTCCCGGCACGCTCGAGAAGTGGGGGCTCGGCTACGACGTGCTCTCCGAGATCAATCCGGGCATCGTGCTGGCCCGCGTCTCCGGATACGGGCAGACCGGTCCCAAAGCCGGGCAGGCCGGCTACGCGTCCGTGGCCGAGGCGGAGAGCGGACTGCGGCACCTGAACGGATATCCCGGCCAGGCACCCCCGCGACTCGCGCTCTCCCTCGGCGACTCCCTCGCCGGGATGTTCGCCGTGCAGGGCATCCTCGCCGCGCTTCTCGGCCGTGAACGGACCGGACGCGGGCAGATCGTCGACGTGGCGCTCACCGAGGCGTGCCTGGCCATCCAGGAATCGGTGATCCCCGACTACGACGTCGCGGGCGTCGTCCGCGGCCCGTCCGGCACCCGCCTCGAGGGCATCGCCCCGTCGAACCTGTACCGGACGTCCGACGACATGTGGATCGTCATCGCCGCCAACCAGGACACGGTCTTCCGTCGCCTGTGCGCGGCGATGGAACGCCCCGAGCTCGCCGACGACCCGCGCTTCGCCGATCACCTCGCGCGCGGCGTGAACCAGGACGAGCTCGACGCCCTCATCGGTGAGTGGGCGGCGACGTGGACGCTCGACGACCTGCTGGCGCACCTGTCGTCGTCGGGTGTGGTGTCCGGTCCGGTGAACACGGTCGCGGAGGTCATTGCCGATCCGCAGTTCCAGGCGCGCGACATGATCGTCCCGCATCACGACGAGCGCACCGGCGCAGACGTGCTCGGCCCCGGTGTGGTGCCGACGCTCACCGGGACGCCGGGTTCGGTGCGTCGCGCCGGCCCGCCCGTCGCGGGATACGACAATGCGGCGGTCTACGGCGAGATCCTCGGACTGAGCGACATCGAGCAGAAGGAACTCCGCGAGCGCGGAGTTATCTGAGGTACGCAACGCGAGGTGAAGGCTCGCAACGTCGGCAGTCACTGCTGATGTTGCGAGCCTTCGTCCGTTGTTGCGTGCCTTCCGCACAGACCCATCTGGCACTAAGGTAGAACGTGTTCCAGTATTGCGCCTTTCTATCGAGGAGTGCCGAATGCACACGCCCATCTGCGACGAACTCGGCATCGAGTTCCCGATCTTCGCGTTCACCCACTGCCGCGACGTCGTCGTCGCCGTCGCCAAGGCCGGCGGCTTCGGTGTCCTCGGCGCCGTCGGGTTCACGCCGGAAGAGCTCGAAATCGAGCTGAACTGGATCGACGAGCATATCGGCGACCGCCCGTACGGCGTCGACATCGTCATCCCCAACAAGTATGAAGGCATGGACGCGAACCTCTCCGCCGAGGAACTCACGAAGATGCTGCAGTCGATGGTGCCGCAGGAGACCCTCGAATTCGGCCGCAAGATCCTCACCGACCACGGCGTCCCGCTGCCCGAAGGCGACGATAACGCGTTGCAGCTTCTCGGCTGGACCGAGGCCACCGCGACCCCGCAGGTGGAGGTGGCGCTGCAGCATCCGAAGGTCACGCTCATCGCCAACGCACTCGGCACCCCACCGGCCGACATGATCGAGCACATCCACAAGGCCGGGCGCAAGGTCGCGGCGCTGTGCGGTTCGCCGAAGCAGGCCCGCAAGCACGCCGACGCCGGTGTCGACATCATCATCGCCCAGGGTGGCGAAGGCGGTGGGCACTGCGGTGAGGTCGGCTCGATCGTGCTGTGGCCGCAGGTCGTCAAGGAGGTCGCACCGGTGCCGGTGCTGGCCGCCGGCGGTATCGGCAGCGGCCAGCAGATCGCCGCGGCGCTCGCGCTCGGCGCCCAGGGTGCGTGGACCGGTTCGCAGTGGCTCATGGTCGAGGAGGCCGAGAACACCCCGGTGCAGCAGGAGGCCTACATCAAGGCGAGCAGCCGCGACACCGTCCGCAGCCGCTCGTTCACCGGCAAGCCCTGCCGCATGCTCCGCAACGACTGGACCGAGGCGTGGGAGCAGGAGGGCAACCCGAAGCCCCTCGGAATGCCGTTGCAGTACATGGTGTCCGGCATGGCCGTCGCCGCCACCCACAAGTACCCCGACGAGTCCGTCGACGTCGCGTTCAACCCGGTCGGTCAGGTCGTCGGGCAGTTCACGAAGGTCGACAAGACCTCCACCGTCATCGAACGCTGGGTGCAGGAGTACCTCGAGGCGACCGGCACGCTGGAGAAGCTGAACGAGGCCGCGAGCGTCTGATCCGCTCGGATTCGTCTCACGGCGAGGGACGAGGATGCTCGAGGTTCGGTCCGGGTGCGATCCGGATCGGACCTCGAGCCGTCTCCACGTCCACCGGTTCACCCTTCTGCGTGATCACCACGTGTTCACTGCGTTCGAGTTCGGCGGCCACCGAGCGGGCGGTGTCCATCAGGTCGCGCCACGACTGTCCGCCCGCGACCCGCGCGGCGTCGCTCGGGCAGATGGTCGACGGATTCCGTTCCCGGAGCAGTACGCAGATCGTGGCCGCGAGCCGTTCGCGGGCCGCGTCGTCGTCGAGCGGTTCCCACCACGGATGCCCGCGCTCACCGAGCGCGACCTTGGCGTCCTGGACACGATGTCGCGCGGCGTCCCCGTCGCTCTTCACGAGACGGCGGGCCCGCATCAGCTCCGCCACCAGCTGCTTCCGCAGAGGTTCGGGAATCGCGGGATCGGTGGCACGCCAACGTCGCCCCTTCACCACCACGTATCTGCCGTCGGGCGTGCGTTCCGCCTCGCCGGATGACCCGTCGGTGTCCATCGGCCCCGCCCGTCGCTCAGTTCGGCGGTGACAGAAGCCCTTCCAGGCTCGTCGCCGAATAACCACCGTCGCGGCACAACTGTACCGTGGGGGCGCGGCGCCCCGGGTACTCGATGCACGGCATGTTCCGTGCCCCGCGCACCGCGATGGGGGAGTCCGCCGGCAGCTTGCAGTACAGATCGGGCGGGGTGTCGGGCACGTCGAACTCGGTGGGTGAGCGCCGCTGTTCCGGCGGCAGGAAGCCGGTGATGCACGGTGGCGGGTCGTTGAAGGTCGCGGTGAAGTAGGTGTTCTGCGACGGGTTGTCGACATTGGGCAGACCCGCCGACTGGGTCGACGCCATGATCGACGGGAACAGCACCAGCATCTGTTCGAGCGACGGCCGGTACACCGCGGCGACCTGCTCGACGGTGACGAGATTGGCGAGCAGCAGGGGGAGGGTCGGTTCTGCCTCCTCGAACAGTGCCTGCACCTGCGCGGCGGCAGGGGCCGTCACGCCGAGGAGGGTGCGCACGTCGCTGTCGGAGTCGCGCAGCTGCGCGGTGGTGCCCGCCAGGGAGGACGCCCAGCGGGCGATCGCATCCGACGACGCGACCTGCGTGTCGAGCAACGGGCCGACCTGATCGATCAGTGCCGCGGTGCTGTCCGCGCTCGCGGCGGCCTCGGCGCTCACCGCCGCGCCCGCCTCGACGAGGATCCGCAGGGCGTCGCCGGAATCTGCCACCGCCGTGTGGGTCTCGTCGAGCAGCAGGGCGAGGCGGTCGGGACCCACGGATTGCAGCGTGGCGTCGAGCTGGTCGAGTGCACCGCCGATCGGTTCGGGCACGGAGATGCGGTCGCGGGGAACGATCGACCCCGCGGTCAGATACGGGCTGTCCTCACCGTCGGGCAGGAACTCGACGTACTGCTCGCCGATCGCCGACATGCTGCGGATCTGCGCCGCCGCATCGACCGGCACCGGAACATCCGAGTCGAGTGACAGAACCGCCTCGGCGCCGCTCGTGGTCATGTTCAGCGACGTCACCCGGCCGATCTCGATGCCGCGGTAGGTGACGTTCGCCGAGGGATACAGACCCCCGGCGTCGGCGAGGTCGAGACGCACCTCGTAGCGTCCCACCCCGAACAGGGCGGGCACCTCGACGATGAACAGCGCGACGATCAGCACCGCCGCGATCCCGACCGAGAAGAACACCGCCAGTTTGCGGCGCAGCACCACAGCCGGGCTCATCGGGTCGGCTCCGACACTGGCGGGACGAGCAGCGACACCAGATCCGGCACGGGTCGCCCGCCGCCGGTGAGTGCGTTCTCGAAGGGCGTGCCGAGCAGCAGTGCGTTCTCGAGGGTGGGCAGGGTGAGGTCGAGGATGACCGTGCCGTTCGCGTAGTCGCCGCGCACCGCGTTGCGGTAGGTGTCGATGGGGAACGGGAAGGTCAGCAGGTAGCGCAGCGACTCGGTGAGCGAGTCGCCCGCCGACGCGAGCGAGGCCAGCACCGGTTCGAGATCACGCAGGTTCGCGACGACGTCGTCACCGCTCGCCTCGACGACCTCGTTCGCGACGCGCCCGAACTGCCCGAGCGCATCGGCGGCGCGGGTCAGGTCGTCGCGCTGGGTGGACAACACCTCCATGGCGGGCGCGAGATCGTCCGTCGCCGCCGCGATCTCGGTGTTGTGCTCGGTGACCTCGACGGCGAGTGCGTCGAGCGATTCCATTGCGCTCACGATCTGCTCCTTCTGGCCGTCCAGCCCGGCGAGCACCGCGTCGAGGCGGGTGAGCAGGGCCCGCACCGACTCCTGCCGTCCGTCCATCGCCCGGTTGAGTTCGCGGGTGATCTCCTGGGCTTGGGCGAGGCCACCGCCGCTGAGCACCAGCGACAGCGACGACAGGGTCTGCTCGGTGGTGGGGAACGCCCCGGCCCGTTCGAGGGGGATGACGTCGCCGTCCCCGAGCCGGCCGCGGGCGGGCTCGGCGAGCGGGGGAGAGAGTTCGACGTGGGCGGACCCGAGCAGGCTCGTCTGCCCGATCTTCGCGACCGTGTTCTCCGGGAGCACCGTGCTGCCGTCGACCATCACCGTCACGAGCGCATGTCCGTCGCCGAGCCGCAGGTCGGCGACCCGCCCGACGGTGACGTCGCCGACGCGGACCCGTGAATTGCGTTCGAGGGTCGTGACGTCGGGCATCTCGATGGTCACGGCGAACGCGTCGTCGCCGCGACCGTGTGTGCCGGGAAGGGGGAGGCTGTTCAGGCCGCGCCACTCGCACCCGGCGGTCAGGGCCAGGCAGGCGAGGACACCGACCGCGCGCAGGACTCGTGTTCTCACGGCGCCCCCGGGGAGAGCAGATCGGCCAGCGAGGCCGGCGACGGCGCACCGGGCGCCGGCATCAACTCGGGTTCGGTGTAGACGAGCTGGTCGGGCAACGCGCCCACGCCGCGCGTCGGATTGATGCGCACGGGCGGATAGTCCATCGCGAGCAGCGGCAGGATCGGGCCGAGATACTGCACGCACAACTCCGACGCGGTGTGCGCGTCGACCTGCTCGGCCGCGGCGAGCGCAGAGCAGACGAACTGGGCAGGATTGGCGAAGTTGGTCAGCGACAACGCCGAGACCACCGTGTTGTGCGCGGGCTGATAGATGCCCTGCAGGTTCGACAACGCCGTCGGTGCGACGTGCAGTACCTGCGCGATGCCGTCGCGCTGCGCCGCCAGGGTCTCGGTCAGTGCGGCCGTGCGATCGACGGTCGTGTCGACGCGCTCGCGGTTGTCGCGGACGAACCGCTCGACGTCGACGAGGACGGCGTCGAGTCCCGCCAGCGCGGCGCCCATGTCGTCGCGGTTGGCGTCGAGGATCTCGGTGACGGACGCGAGCCGGTCGTGGAAGGAGACGATCTGATCGCCGCTCATCGACAGCGCCTCGACGAACACCTGCAGGTTGCCGAGGGTGCCGAACAGGTCGTGCCGGCCGTCGGAGATCGTGCGCATCGCCGTCGCGAGTTGCTGCAGGCTGTCGCGCAGGGCGGGTCCGTGTCCCTCGGCGTTGGCGGCCGCGACGTCGAGGACCTCGCCGAGCGCGCCCTGCGGGTCGGTGTCGTCGGGCCCGAGTTCGGTCGTCAGCCGCGTCAGTTGTTCGGTGATCTCGTCCCATTCGACCGGGACCGCGGTGCGTTCGACGGGAATCGTTGCTCCCACCGGTAGTTCGGGTCCCCCCGTGTGCGGTGGGGTGAGCTGGACGAAGCGGACCGAGACCAGGGTGGGGGCGACGATCGCGGCATGCGCGTCGGCGGGGATGCGGCGCTCGGAGTCGACGTCGAAGCGCACGAGCACGCGATCGCCGCGCGGCTCGATCTTCGTCACACGCCCGACCTCGACACCCATGATGCGCACGTCGTCGCCGACGTACAGGCCACGGCTCGAGGTGAATTCGGCCGCGTACTCGTCGGCCGACCGCCACGGCGCGACGGTGAACGACACCACCGCGACGACGGCGAGAAGCAGGATCGGGACACCCCACGAGATCAGGGGACGCAGTCGCGTCACGGTGTACCTCCCGGCGGCGTGATGCCGGCCTTCTCGAGTGCGGCGGTCAGGGCCGGCTCGATGATCTGCATGGGCAACAGGTTCTGGATGTACGAGTTGAAGAACGGGCCGGACGCGACGGCCTCGCCGAGTTCGGTCGCGTACGGGCCCAGCCGCTCGATGGCCAGGGCGATGTTGTCGCGGTTGCGTTCGAGGATCCCGAGGACGGCGTTCAGCTTGCCGAGGGTGGGTTCGAGTTGTGCCTCGTTGTCGGCGACGAGATTCGAGATCTGGACCGACAGCGCATCGACGTTCGCGAACAGGGTGTCGAGAGCGGCTCGGCGGCGGTGCAGTTCGCCGAGGATGCGGTCGGCATCGACGATCAGGGCGTCGATCGCGTCGCTGCGCTCGGCGAGGACCTCGGTGACCTGTTCGGCGTGCGCGAGCAGCGCCCGCAGGGATTCGTCCCGCGACGCGACGGTCTCGGACAGTCGCCGCACACCGTCGAGCGCCGCGCCGACGTCGTCGGGCGTCTCGCGCAGGGTGTCGGACAGCACTTCCATCGACTCGCGCAGCTGCTCGGTGTCGATCGCCGCGGCGGTGTCGGTGAGATCGCCGAGAGCGTCGGTCAACTGATAGGGCGCGACGGTGCGGTCGAGGTCGATGGTGGCGCCGTCCTCGAGTCGTCCCGGACCGGCGGGGCGCACGCGCAGGTTGCGTGCCCCGAGTGCGGTGGCGGTGGCGATCTCGACGGTGGTGTCGGTGCCCAGGACCACCGCCCGGTCGACCGTGAACGTGACGGCCACGGCGTCGTGGTCGATGTCGATGTCGGTCACCCGCCCGGCATCCTTGCCCGCGACCTGCACGGTGTCGCCGGTGTTCAGACCGCCGGCGTCGACGAATCTCGCCCGGTAGGTCGTGCCACCGTCGAGGAACGGCAGGGAGCGGATGTTCAGGGCGCCGAGCACGAGCACGACGAGCACGATCGTGCCGACGACGCCGACACGCACGGGGTTCATCTCGCGGAACTGGGTCATGTCGGAGCGCACCTGCCCGTCGTCTGCCCGAACAGCGGTGAGGTGACCTTGTTCCCGGACAGGTCGTTGATCTCGATGAGCATGCCGCACAGGTAGTAGTTGAAGAATCCGCCGTAGGCGCCGAGTCGCGTGAGGGCCTTGTAAGCGTCGGGGAGTTCGGTCGTCAGTTGCTCGACGGTGTCGCTGCGCGAGTCGACCTGCGCGGCGACGTTGCCTGTTTCGCGGATCGTGCCGGCGAGTGAGGTGCGGGACTGCGCGAGCAGATCGGTGAGCGACCCGCTGATCGCATCGATGTGGGTGACGGCGTCGCCGACGAGCGTGGCGTCCTGCGCGAGTCGCGCGGCCACCTCGTGGGCGCGCACCAGTGCGGTGTCGAAGGTGTCGCGGTGGGCGGCGAGGTTCGCGAGCACCGAGTCGAGGTTCGTGATCACCTGCCCGACGAGGACGTCGCGATCGGCGATGTGCGAGGTGAGCGAAGCCGCCTGGGCGAGGACGGATTCGACGGTGCCGCCCTGACCCTGCAGCACGGTGATGAGATCGGCCGACAACCGGTTGACCTGTTCGGGTTCGAGCGCGCGGAACAGCGGTGTGAAGCTGCCGATGAGCACGTCGAGATCGAGTGCCGGCCGGGTCCGGTCGGTGCCGATCGTCTCGCCGGCAGCCATGGGTGTGGGATCGCCGGCGCCGTCGGACAATTCGAGATATCGGTCGCCGACGAGGTTGAGATAGCGCACGGTGGCAATGCTCGCGCGGGTCGGGCTGTACGACGAGTCGACCTCGAAGGTCACGTCGATGCGGTTGTTCTCGGCGAACTCCACGGCGGTGACCCTGCCGACCTCGACTCCGGAGACGCGGACGAACTGGCCCTCCTCGAGACCGGAGACGTCGTCGAAGACCGCGTGGTAGCGCGTGTGTTCACCGAACCGGACCTGGCCGAAGACGACGAACAGTCCGGCGAGGATCAGAACCATGACGAGGGCGTAGATGCCCGCGGCGATCGCGGTGCGTGTCATCCGGCGCCTCCGGTGAGCAGTTCGAACAGCGAGTCGGGGACGAAGACCGGCGAGGTGTTGCCGGCCTCGAACGGGTTGGCGCCGGTGTTCGCCACGACGTACGGGGCGGGGGTCTCGTCGGCCGTCACGATCGGCAGGGGACCGCAGCGTGGCCCGCCGGTGGCCTCGACCACCGGAAGGTTGCGCGGATATTCGTACGGGTCGGTGCCGAGCAGGAAGGTCGACTTCAGCATCATCGACGAGCCGTTGCCGCCCGAGGCCGGTTCGGCGAGTTGCCGGGCACGGTCGGCGCCCTGCAGGAAACAGGGGAGGACCGGCGAGTACTCCTCGAGGAGAGAGGCCGTCGGGCGCAGCAGGTCGAGCACGTCGACGATCTGCTCGCTGTTCGGCTCGACCACGCGGCGACCGGCGTCGCCCATGCCGATCGCGGCGAGCAGGACGCGGTCGAGGTCGTCGGCGCGGTCGACGAGGGTCGTGCCGGTGACGGCGAGATTGTCGAACGACGCCACGATCCCGTCGGTGGCTCCGGCGTAGATGTCGGCGGTCGTCTCGGCGGCGGCGAGATCGCGTCGCAGTGTCTCTGTGCGTGGTTCGATCCGGGTGAGGACGGCGTCGGTGTCGACGAGCGCGCGGCCGAGCGACTCGCCCTGTCCGCGCAACGCCGACGACAGCGCACCGAGCGTGCGGTTCAGCTTCGCCGGATCGACCGCCTGCAGGACGTCGGACAGGGATTCGAAGACGGTGTTCGTCTCCACGGTCACGTTCGACGCGCGCAGCACCGTACCTTCGGTCAGTCCGACCGGGCCGGGTGACGGCGGGTCGGTGAGAGTGACGTACTTGGCGCCGAAGACCGTCGTGGCGCGGATGTCGGCGCCGGGGTCGGCGGGCAGCCGGGCGGCGGCGTCCGGATCCAGGCGCAGTTCGATCACCGCGCCGGACGGCGTCTGCTGCACCGTGGTGACGCTGCCGACGTGTACACCGTGCGCCTTGACCATGGCGCCGTCCTCGAGCATCAGACCGGAGCGGCCGCTCTCGACGGTCACCTTCACGCCGGGCGTGAACGAGCCGCGGAAGCCGTGGTAGACGAACACGAGAACGAGCGCGGAGACGACGACGAAGCAGATCGCAGCGACCTTCGGCAACCAGGTGGGCACGCTCCTCACCCCGCCAGATGCAGCTGGCGGCTGCTGCCATAGAGGACCAGGGAGATCAGCAGGGTCACCGTCACCACCGCGATGAGCGACATCCGCACCGCGCGACCCGTCGCGACCCCGACACCGGACGGTCCGCCCGTGGCGGTGTAGCCGTAGTAGCTGTGCACGGTCATGACGACCACGGCCATAGTGATCGCCTGCCCGAACGACCACAGCACGTCGGTGGGACGCAGGAAGGTCGCGAAGTAGTGGTCGTAGACGCCGGGCGACTGGCCGAGCACCACGACGGTCGCGATGCGGCTCGACAGGAACGACGCCAGCACCGACAGCGAGTACAGGGGCACGACGGCGATCAGGCCCGCCAGGATGCGGGTGCCGACGAGATACGGCACCGATTTGATGGCCATGACCTCGAGCGCGTCGATCTCCTCGCTGATCCGCATCGCGCCGAGTTGCGCGGTGGTGCCGGCGCCGATGGTCGCGGCGAGACCGACACCGGCCGTCACGGGTGCGACGACCCGGACGTTGACATAGGCGGACAGGAAGCCGGTGAGCGCTTCGACACCGATGTTGCCGAGCGAGGTGAAGCCCTGCACGGCGACGGTCGCGCCGGCGAACAGGGTGAGGAAACCCATGATGGCGACGCTGCCGCCCACCATCGCGAGCACGCCGGTGCCGAGGCCGATCTCCGAGACCACGCGCAGGGTCTCGCGCGGATAGTGCCGGGCCGCCCGCACCGTCGAGAACAGTGCGCCGACGAGGAAGACGACCTGGCGCCCCAGGGTGTCGATGCTGCGCGAGATCCCGTGACCGATGCGGCGCACCACCTGCGCCGTCCGCCCGGTGGCCGCGCCCGTGACGCTCATCTGCCCATCACCGCGATCCCGATCGAGGTGAGCAGCATGTTGGCGAGGAACAACGCGACGAAGGCGAAGACCACGGTCTCGTTGACGGCCTCGCCGACGCTCTTCGGACCGCCGCTGACCGAGAGCCCGCGATGGCACGCGATCAGGCCCGCGAGCAGGCCGAAGACCGCCGCCTTGATCTCCGAGAGCAGCAGCTCACCGGGACCGACGAGCAGCGTGACCCCCGCGGCGTACGCGCCGGGGTCGACGTTCTGGAGGGTCACCGAGAAGAAGAATCCGCCGATCAGGCCGATCGCGCACACCGCACCGTTGAGCGTGACCGCGACGGCGGTCGACGCCAGTGCTCGCGGCAGCACGAGCCGGGCGGCGGGGTCGATGCCGAGTACCTCGAGCGCGGCGATCTCGTCGCGGATGGTGCGGGAGCCGAGATCGGCGGCGATCGCGGTGGCACCGGCCCCGGCGACGACCAGCACCGTCACGAGCGGGCCGATCTGCGTGATGGCGCCGAGCCCGGCGCCCGCTCCGCTCAGGTCGCCGGCACCGATCTCGAGCAGCAGCGAATTGAGCGTGAACACGACGAGGACGGTGAACGGGACGGACATCAGGATCGTGGGCAGGAGCGACACCCGGGCGATGAACCAGAACTGGGTGAGGAATTCGCGCCATTGGAAGCGGGAGCGGAACAGGGCGGTGAACGCGTCGAGGGACAGCGCATAGAACCCGCCGAGTGCGTGTGCGGTCGCGCGTGGCACCGATCCCATGAATCCTCGCTTCTTCCACGGTCGCATCGACGAAACCGCGTCCCGACCTCTCGGGTGCGCCGAACATACCCCAGGGTATGTAGAGCGGCAAGGGAGCGATCCCGGGTCCCGGGACGACGCTATCGCGCAGGAGTGCCGACGGAGGCGGGTTCGAGAAGGTGCACCAGTTCGTCTGACAACAGCCGGAATTCGGAATCGCCACGTTCCCGAAGCCACACCGGATCGCTGCAGGACCAGCGTTCGGCGGCCAGGGAACGGGTCAGGACCTTGAAGGTCGCGGTGCGGGGGAACTCGCTGCAGACACGGATCAGACCGGGCATCTGCTTGGGGCCGAGATCGGTCTGCGCATCGAGGAAACGCGCGAACGCGACCGGATCGAAGTCGGAGCCTGCCGCAGGGATCACCGCGGCCATCACCCGGTCGCCGACGTTGCGGTCGGGCACCCCGTACACCGCGACCTGAGCGAAACCCTCGTACCGCATCAGGATGCGCTCGATGGGTGCCGCACCGAGATTCTCACCGTCCACCCGGAGCCAGCCCGAGCTGCGTCCGGCGAAGTAGACGAAGCCGTTCTCGTCCCGGTAGGCGAGGTCGCCGCTGTGATAGCGCCCGTCGCGGAGGCGTTCGGCATCGGCCTCGGGGTTGTTGTAGTAGCCGTCGAACAGACCGGCACCGCGCACGTTGACGAGCTCGCCCGTCGCGGTGTCGGCGTTGGTGATCCTGCCGTTCGCGTCGAACACCGCCGGAGGGCAGCGTCGCCCCGTCTCGGGATCGAGGATCTCGATGCCCTCGGGAAGCCGGCCGAGGGCGCCGGCCGGGGCGTCGGGTGCCGACGCGATCGCGATGCCGCCCTCGGTCGAGCCGAACCCGTCGACCACCCGCGCGCCGAAGCGCCGCGTGAACTCGGCGACGTCGGCGGCCGACGCCTCGTTGCCGTACACGATGCGCAGCGGGTTGTCGTGGTCGTCGGGCTGCTCGGGAGTCGCCACCACATACGACAGCGGCTTGCCGACGTAGTTCGCGAAGGTCACGCCGTAGCGGCGGACGTCGGGAAGGAAACCCGACGCCGAGAACCGGCGACGCAGAGCGATGCTGCCGCGCGCGGCCAGTCCGATCGCCCAGCCGGCGATCATCGCGTTGGAGTGGAACAGCGGCATCGACACGTACACGGTGTCGTCGGGGCCGAGGCCGAACCGCGTGGCGAGCATCGTCGCGGGATCGGTGAACTTGCGGTGCGTGCACCGCACGGCCTTCGGGTCGCCGCTCGTGCCCGACGTGAAGATCAGCATGAACAGGTCGTCGGGGGAATGCGCGGCAGTCTCCACGACCGTGTCGGCGAACGGGGCGAGCATCGCCGTCCACTCGGGGGAGTCGACGTCGATCACCCGCACGTCGCCGAGATCCACACCGTCGAGCAGGGACGCATGTGCCGCCTCGGTGAACACGACCCGGCAATCGGCGAGCGCGATGTCGCGGGCGAGCGCCGCACCGCGCCGGGTCGTGTTCAGGCCCACCACCACCGAACCGGAGAAGGCCGCGGCGCCGAGCAGCAACGAGAACTCCGGGACGTTGTCCATGAGGATCCCGATGTGCTTCGGTGCCGGGCCGTCGAGCAGGTCGCGCAGCAGTGCGGCGCGTCGCCGGGACTGCGCGACGTGTTCGCGCCACGACAGTTCGGTCTCCTCGAAGCGCAGGCCTCGATCGTCGACGTCGGCGAGTCGTTCGAGCAGTTCGGTAACGGTGAGGGCGGTCATGCGATCAGGCCGGGACGTCGGCGAGTTCGCGTCCGAGCGCGCGCAACTGGTCGGTGGCGGAGCCGAGCAGGAACTCGTGGTGCTTGGCCGCGAGGAAGTAGCGGTGCACCGGATGGTCCTCGTCGAGCCCGACACCGCCGTGCACGTGCACGGTCGTGTGCGCGACACGGTGTCCCGCATCGGCCGCCCAGAAGGCCGCGGTGCGCAGGGCGTCGTCGTGACGCTCACCCGAAACCATCCGGAAGGCGGCCTGCCACAATGTCAGTCGCACCGCCTTGACGTCGATGTAGGCGTCGGCGAGTCGCTGGGAGACGGCCTGGAAACTGCCGATCGGGCGGTCGAACTGGACGCGTTCGCGCGCGTACTGCGCGGTGAGCTCGAGGGCCTGTTCGAGGACGCCGCACTGGTAGGCGGCGGAGCCGAGCAGGCTGCGGTCGCGCAACCACGTCGCCACGGCGACGCCGTCGGTGCCGAGAACACGGTCGGCCGGGAGCGGGACCTGCTCGAGGGTGACGATGCCGCGACTGTCGAAGTCGGTGGTCTGCTGCCGGGTGATCGAGACACCCGGATCGTCGGGTCGCACGAGGAAGACCGACACCGAGTCGCCGACGGTGGCCGGGACGAGGAAACCGTCGGCGACCGGCGCCGCGTCGACGACGATCTTCACGCCGTCGAGCACGTGCCCGTCGCCCGTGGCCTGCGCCCGGGTCGCCGGGGTCGTGGGGTCGGGGTTCAGTTCCTCGGCAAGGGCTGCGGAGAGGATCTGCTCGCCGGTCGCCGCGGGACGCCCCCACTCGGCCTGCTGCTCGGCGGTGCCGAACTCCGCGATCGCCGACGCGCACGCGGCGATCGAGCCGATGTACGGGACGGCGGAGACGCCGCGGCCGAGTTCGCGCAGGATGCTCGCCTGCTCGAGCGGACCGTACCCGTCTCCGCCCAGCGACTCGGGAAGAGCGGCGCCGAGCACGCCCGACGATGCGAGCGTGTCCCACAGGGTGCGGTCGAGGCGGTCCTCGGAGGCATCGAGTGTGCGCAGGTGCTCGTTGGTGACGATGTCCGCGACGATGCTGCGGGTCAGTTCTGCGAGATCCTGCTGGGCCTCGGTAAGGGTGAAGTCCACGGTGCGCGTCCTTTTCTAACGCTTGGCGGGCGGCTGGCCGAGAGCGGTCATCGCGATGATGTCGCGCTGGACCTCGTTGGTGCCGCCACCGAAGGTGAGGATGAGGGAACTGCGGTGCATGCGTTCGATCCGGCCGCGGAGCAGTGCGCCGGCCGAGTTCTGCCGTACCGTCGCCGCGGGTCCGAGGACCTCCATGAGCAACCGGTAGGCCTCGGTCGCGAATTCGGTGCCGAACACCTTGTTGGCCGAGGCGGCCTCCGGACCGAGCGGGGTCGTGCCGGCGCTCGAGGCGATGTCCCAGTTCATCAGCTGCAGGTATTCGGCCTTGGCATGGACGCGTGCCAGGTTGATCTGCACCCATTCCTGGTCGATCACCCGTCGTCCGTCGGGCAGGTGCGTCTCCTGCGCCCAGCGCCGGACCTCGGTCAGCGCGGTGCGCACGGGACCGGCGGAGGTGAGTGCGACCCGCTCGTGATTGAGCTGGTTGGTGATGAGCGCCCAGCCGCCGTCGACCTCACCGACGAGCGCGGACGCCGGGACGCGCACGTCCTGGTAGTAGGTGGCGCTCGTGTCGGGGCCGGCCATGGTGTGCACGGGGGTGTACGAGAAGCCGGGAGCGTCGGTCGGCACGATGAAGACGCTGATCCCCTTGTGCTTCTTGACATCCGGGTTGGTGCGCGCGGCGAGCCAGACGTAGTCGGCGTAGGCGATCAGGCTCGTCCACATCTTCTGCCCGTTGATGACCCACTCGTCGCCGTCGCGCACGGCGGTGGTGCGCAGCGAGGCGAGGTCGGTGCCGGCGCCGGGTTCGGAATAGCCGATCGAGAAGTGCAGTTCTCCCGCGGAGATGCGGGGGAGGAAGAACTCCTTCTGCTCGTCCGTGCCGTAGTGCATGATCGTCGGCGCGACCGAGTCGATGGTGAGGAACGGGACGGGCGCGCCGGCGATGGCCGCCTCGTCGGTGAAGATCAATTGGTCCATCGCGGAACGGTTCTGGCCGCCGTATTCCTCGGGCCACCCGAGGGTGAGCCAGCCGTCCTTGCCCATCTGCTGCACGACCTCGCGGTACACGTTGCCGGAGCCGTACTCCCCGGTCGTGGCCGCGAGCGCCTCGCGGCGCTCGGGGGTCATGATCTGTGCGAAATAGGCCCGCAATTCCTCGCGGAGGGCTTGTTGCCCGGGGGTGTAGGAGATGTCCACGAACGCTCCGTTTCGTCGCTGCGGGTCCCCGCGAATCGTCTCTGTGGGATCATCGCGAATCATTGCACAGAATTGGAACGCGTTCTAGTCTGGACGCGATCGGTCGGCGCGAATGTGAAGCGAGGTCTCCGGAATGGATGTCAAGGTCGACTTCGACCGCTGTGAAGCGAACGGCGTGTGTGTCGGGCTGGCGCCCGACGTGTTCGATCTCAACGACGACGACGAGCTGATCGTCACCCACCCCGTACCCGAGGGAAGTGAGGACGCCGTGCGTGAAGCCGTCGCCCAGTGCCCGCGTGCGGCGCTCGCGGAGGCGTGAGCGCCTCGCGGTGACCGGCACCGGCCCTTGCCGGGAAAAATAACAAGTTCTACATTTTCGGTGCCCCCGGGTCCTGGTGGGGAGAGTACCGGCGTGCGGCCGGCAATCGGCCCGAATCTCGAGGAGTACGTGGATGAGTGCGGACGCCAACGGTGGCGTGGGGAACGACGATCGGGTGTCTCTCGAAGGGCGGGTCGCCGTCGTCACGGGAGCCGGAGCAGGTCTCGGACGTGCCGAGGCGCTCGCGCTCGCGCGGGCCGGAGCGTCGGTGGTGGTCAACGATCTCGTGGAGAACGACGCGGTGGAGGACACCCTCGCGCGGATCCGCGATCTCGGTGCCGAGGCGGAGTTCGTGCCCGGCAGCGTCGCCGAGCGTGAGACGGCCGATGCGATGCTCGCTACGGCGCAGGGCAAGTTCGGCGGTCTCGACATCGTCGTCAACAATGCGGGCATCACTCGGGATCGGATGCTGCCCAACATGTCCGACGACGAATGGGATTCGGTGGTCGCCGTGCACCTGCGCGGTCACTTCCTGCTCTCCCGCAATGCGGCGGCCTACTGGCGCGACAGGTCGAAGCAGGAGGGTGGCCCCGTCTACGGGCGCCTGGTCAACACGTCCTCCGAGGCCGGCCTGCTCGGTCCGCCCGGGCAGCCCAACTACGGCGCCGCCAAGGCCGGCATCACCGCACTCACCCTCTCGGCCGCTCGGGGTCTCGAGCGGTACGGGGTCCGGGCGAACGTGATCTGCCCCCGCGCGCGCACGTCGATGACCGAAGCGGTCTTCGGCGACGCGCCGGACGACGGCATCGATCCGCTCTCGCCCGACCACGTCGCGAATCTGGTCGCCTATCTCGCCTCCCCGGTGGCCGATCGCGTCAACGGGCAGGTCTTCATCGTCTACGGACCCATGGTGGCCCTGATGGCCGCACCGGTCGTCGAGCAGCGTTTCGATGCCGCCGGGCAGTGGACCCCAGCCGCGCTCGCCGACGAGCTCGGCGGTTACTTCGCCGATCGTGACCCGGGCCGGACGTTCTCGGCCTCGGCGGCACTCGATCTCTAGTTCCGGCCCCCTGCTGTTCCCGCTCGGGGACAGCAGGGGGCCGTGTCTTCGCCCCCGGGCCGGATCCTGCAACCACGGGTGACGGACACCGGGGATTCCGGTAGCGTCACGCCCACTCGG
>Ga0182742_1001107_pt1 | contig 36424 bp, 34 predicted proteins | sample eDN5th37CBELigMG_FD_128880 | JGI IMG/M metagenome (GOLD analysis project Ga0182742, IMG submission 128880) | Enriched Miracle-Growth compost microbial communities from Emeryville, California, USA - eDNA 5th pass 37_C BE-Lig MG (version 2)... ... | reverse complement strand
GAGGAATGCCAAAGGGAATAATCCCACTTGGAGGTCATCTGCATTTTAGTGGGGTACCATTAACCTCGTCACTTTTATTGTTATTAGATGTATGCTTAGCCCTACCATTTTCGTTAGTTGAAGATAAAAGCTCTGTAGAGTTAAGGCGTCCGAAATATGGTGCACTGGGTGATTTTCGGAGACAAGAGCATGGTGGGTTTGAATATCGCACCTTACCAAGCTGGTTAGTTTCACCACAAATGACAAAAGCAGCAATTGCTTTAGGATATATTATTGTTAAGGAACAGGCACAAATAAAACAGACATTAAGGTTCGAACAAAGTTTAATTGAGGATTATCATAAAGGTAATATTGTCCGAGTCAGAGCGTTTTCTGAATATATGTTCACAGTAATTGAAGCATTGCCTTCATACAGTGAAGTTGAGGAATGGATAACGCCGTTAAAAAATATGATTAAAATCGGCAAGAGATGGACCGAAGGTGACGACATTAGGGTGCAATGGAAATTGCCAGTTTATCAATAATATTTAATATATAGTTAGTGTAATGGAACAAATGATAGCGAATAATCTATCACTTGTTCCATTTTTTATTCGTCGAAAAAACTCGTATCAATGGCTTGTTCATGATAAACTAGAAAGCATAGATTAATAATTAATATTCATTTATATAGAGGTAAGAAGAAAAATGGTAAGGGGGAAATTGAGTGTCCACTTATACTCCGATGATTCAGCAATATTTAAAGATTAAAGAAGGGGTGAAAGATGCCTTTCTTTTTTTTCGACTTGGTGATTTTTATGAAATGTTTTTTGATGATGCGATATTAGCCGCAAGAGAATTAGAAATTACGTTAACAGGTCGTGAGGGTGGAGCGGAAGAAAAAATTCCGATGTGTGGTGTCCCTTATCATGCAGCTGAAAACTATATTGCTCGTTTAATTGAAAAAGGCTATAAAGTAGCAATTTGCGAACAGGTTGAAGATCCTGCAACAGCTAAAGGTGTCGTAAGACGTGAGGTTGTTCGTACTATTACACCAGGTACGGTTATGGAGACTAAATCACTAGAAAGCCGTGCAAACAATTTTATTACAGCAATTATTGAACAGGATGAGCAATACGCCTTAGCGGCAAGTGACTTAACGACTGGCGAAATATATGTTACAAGCTTTATAAAAAAATTAGATACTTTACTGGATGAAATAAATGTCTATATACCAAGTGAAATTGTCGGCCATGAACCACTATTGAAGCAGGTTGAGCAAACCTTGAGTATGGTTCGTAAAGTACCTTTAACGCCATGGGAGCCAGGCTCTGAGGAGCAGCTTTCTAAACAGTTTTCTGCTGATCAGCTTGTGACCCTAACAGGTGCACGTCGTTTAGCTGTTAAGGTTTTGCTATCTTATTTAGAGGAAACGCAAAAGCGTAATTTATCGCATTTAAAGTCCATATCAAATTATGAGCCTAATCAGTACATGACACTAGATTATTACACTCGTCGTAATTTAGAGCTAACAGAAACAGTGCGTGACCGTAGTAAAAAGGGCTCCTTGTTATGGCTGCTTGATCGTACGCAAACAGCTATGGGTGCACGTATGCTAAAACGATGGATAGACAAGCCATTATTAAATATAAAGGTTATTTCTGAACGACAAAATGCAGTAGAAACATTATATCAGAACTTAATATTACGAGATGATATTCGTAAGGAATTACAACCCATTTATGATTTAGAAAGACTAGTTGGTAGAGTGTCATATGGTAATGCAAATGCGAAGGATTTATATGCCCTTAAGCAATCATTAAGACGTGTACCTGCGTTACTCGATTTATGTAAGCAGTCTGACTCAGCTTCATTACAGCAGCTTGTTTCAGGTGCTGACGCGTGCAGCGATCTAGCTGATTTAATTGAAACAGTAATCGTCGAGGATCCACCACTATCAGTTCGTGAGGGTGGTCTTATTCGTAGTGGCTATGACGAATACCTAGATAAGCTAAGAGAAGCAAGCACTAATGGAAAGCGTTGGCTTGCAGATTTAGAGCGTCAAGAGCGTGAAATAACTGGTATTCGCAATTTAAAAATTGGCTACAACAAAGTGTTCGGCTATTATTTAGAGGTTTCAAAGGGAAATCTTTCCTTATTACCAGAAGGACGCTATGAGCGTAAGCAAACGTTAGCTAACGCTGAGCGTTTTGTAACGCCTGAGTTAAAGGAAAAGGAAAGACTTATATTAGAGGCAGAAGATAAGATGGTAGATTTAGAATACCGCTTATTTATTGAATTACGTGATCATCTAGTCGAGCATTTAACTCGTTTGCAAAAAATAGCTACCGTTATAGCTGAGCTTGATGTATATCAATCATTAGCTACGGTTAGTGCTCAGTATCGATATGTAAAGCCAGAAGTCCATGATGAATACAATCTTGTTATTGAGGAAGGACGCCATCCTGTCGTAGAAGCCATGATGGATAACACCCCTTTTATTGCCAATCGAACAGAGCTAACAAGCGAGCAGCATTCTATTCTACTTATTACTGGACCTAATATGGCTGGTAAAAGTACGTATATGCGTCAGGTTGCACTTATTACGATTATGGCACAGATTGGCTGCTTCGTGCCTGCAAAATCAGCCAAATTATCTATAACTGATCGTATTTTTACTCGTATCGGAGCTGCAGATGACTTAATCGGTGGGCAAAGTACATTCATGGTGGAAATGAAAGATATTCAAACTATGACAGAGCAAGCTACACGTCAAAGTTTAGTGATTATAGATGAATTAGGTAGAGGTACCTCTACAAGTGAAGGGATGGCTATTGCACAGGCTGTCATTGAATATGTGCATGAGCATATTGGCTGTAAAGCATTAGTGTCTACACATTTCCATGAGCTTGCGTATTTATCAGAAAGCTTAACGTCATTAACTAATGGCAGAATGGCGGTTGAGGAAAGCGGAGAGCAAGTGACGTTTTTAAGAAAACTAGTGCCTGGTGCTGCTGATACTAGCTATGGTATATATTGTGCTCAGCTTGCTGGACTTCCGTCTACGATTATTACAAGAGCATATGATTTATTAGAGCAAACGATATTAAATCCAAAGCCAATAATTAAGCCACAGCATAGTGATGATGAGCTTAAAGTGCAATATGATACAAAAGCACGCGAAAATCGTGAATTATTAATTAAGCTTGATAAGCTATCAAAAGAGCTTACACAGTTAGCTATAGAGCATGAAAAGGTGCTACAGGAGCGACAGCATTTGCATGACAGCTTAAAAGCAACTCAATCCAAAAAAGTAAAAGAATTAGAAGTGACTTCTTCACATGATGCATTTGATTTACCTTTTGCTGAGGTAGGAGCAAGTAACTTAAATCATCCTTTTGAGAAGGAAAATACAGGCTATGCGACAGCTACTGAAGAGAAGGATGTCGTTCAGCTTTCAATTTTTGAGGAGCCTGTGGCAGTTAAAAGTTCAGCTAAAAGCACATTAGATAGTCATGAGGAAGCAGTTATTAAACAGCTTAAAAAGCTTGATTTATACAACATGACACCAATGGAAGTTATGAATGTATTAAATGAATGGAAGAAAAAACTAAAATAATGAAATAAAGCTGCAAATATACAAGTGGGGGTGACAAGATGGCAAAGGTTAAATTGTTGGATGAGCAGTTGGCCAATCAAATAGCTGCTGGTGAAGTGGTAGAGCGACCTGCATCAGTTGTAAAAGAGCTTGTTGAAAATGCAATTGACGCAGGAAGCACAACCATTGATATAACACTTGAAGAAGGCGGCCTTACCTTTATTCGTGTTTTAGATAATGGTGACGGAATAGATGAAGAAGACATGCTAACAGCATTTGAACGTCATGCGACAAGTAAAATATCTATGAGTAGTGACTTATTCCGGATTGCTAGTCTTGGATTTAGAGGAGAAGCATTACCAAGTATAGCAGCTGTAGCAAAGATAGAGTGTACATCGGCAACAGAAAACAATGGTCTAGCTCGTAAAATTGTCATTGAAGGTGGAAAATTAATCGTTAATGAACCAGTCAATGCTCCAAAAGGGACCGATATGGTTGTAAAAGATTTATTCTTTAATACACCTGCTAGGCTTAAGTATATGAAAACTATTCAAACTGAGCTAGGACATATCTCTGACTATATTTATAGAATTGCCCTTGCTCATCCAGGTGTAGCCTTTACATTAAAGCATAATGGTAACGTGCTATTAAGAACGTTAGGAACAGGTGATCGCTTACAGGTTATAGCAGCGATTTATGGCTCATCTACCGCGAAGCAAATGCTAGCTATTGATGGACATGATTCAGATTATGAGGTGCTAGGCTATATTTCCAAGCCTGAATTAAACAGAGCAAATCGTAACGGTATCACGATTATTGTTAATGGTCGCTATATACGGAGTATGGCTATTAATTCTGCCATATCACAAGCCTATCATACATTATTACCGATTAATCGCTTTCCATTAGTCGTGCTTGAAATTCAAATGCATCCGTCGCTATTAGATGTCAACGTACACCCTTCTAAAATGGAGGTTAGATTTAGCAAGGAGGCTGAGCTTAAGCAATTAGTAGAGCAAATGATAAAAGCTAAGCTAGCACAGCTAAGATATATTCCTGGGGCAGATTCGATTGCCAAAAAGGAGCGCCAAAAGCCAAGCTATATACAAGATACGATTGCCTTTCATATTGATCCTAGCACAGAAGCACCTAAAAACTTTGAGCATGCACAAGCATCAAAGCCTGCTCAATCTTATAACGCTGACTTTAATCGCTATAGAGATTGGTCTACAGAAGCAAATAAAACAATTCCTGCTGATGCAGCTGAGCGATTATACAAGCAATCTCAGGCTAATTTGCAATTAGATCATTATCATGATTCGACTAATACAGCACATGAAGGCAATGAGCAAATACCATCATACGAAAATCGTATGGTGTATGCGGTAAATGAAGAGCAGCAAAATCATAGCTTTGAACCAGCTAAACAATCTAGCGAGGATAATTTAACTCAACATCAGCTGTTTCCTGAATTGCATTGGATAGGGCAGCATCATGGCACGTATATTGTCGCTCAAAGTGAAGAAGGTCTATATTTAATTGACCAGCATGCTGCACATGAACGTATTAACTATGAGTATTTTTATGAAAAATTTGGCGAACCTATTAAAGCAAGTCAACAGCTGGTGGTGCCTATTACGATGGAATTTACACCAAGTGAAGCAAGTAGTCTAATAGAGCTTATAGGTTACTTTGAAGAAGCGGGTATTGAAATCGAACCATTTGGTCAGCAAACATTTCTCGTAAGAGCATATCCTGAGTGGTTACCTAAAGGGAAAGAGGAAGCTATTTTGCAAGAAATGGCGACCTATATTTTAGAAGAGAAGAAAAAAATTAACTTAAGAAAGTTTCGAGAAGAAGCAGCTATTATGTGCTCTTGTAAGGCTTCTATAAAGGCTAACGACCGTTTAACTAGAGAAGAAGGTGAAGGCTTATTAAGACGTCTTGGTCAATGCAAGCAGCCTTTTACTTGTCCTCATGGTCGTCCCATTATTGTTCACTTCTCAACTTATGATTTAGAAAAAATGTTTAAGAGAGTGATGACGTGATCATAACGACTTCACCTTCACCAAGTGAAGGTTTAATGTATAGAGCTATCCATTTAGCAAAAAGTAGTGGAGGGCGTTTTTATGAACGAAGACGTCTTCCAGTTAGTGAGCTTTTCGAACTTTCAATAGATGGATTAGTGTTAATCTTAACTGAAAAGGAACTGCGCTTATATAATAAACATAGCGATAATCCTGATTATCCTTTTACGTATCACCCAAGCATGGCTTATGTAAAATTAAAAGGCATGTTAAATGGACAACAGGAGCCCCTTATTACTTATAGTCAATGTCATAAAGGGGATTTTGTATTAGATTGCACGGCTGGATTAGCATCTGATTCATTATTGTTTTCGTTAGCAGTTGGTGAAAGTGGAAAAGTCGTTTCACTAGAGAGTGAACTGCCGCTATACACGATTGTGTCTGAAGGGTTAAAGCTATACCAGTCACCGATTAAAGAGATTGAAGCAGCTATGCGTAGAATACAGATGATAAATGAGTCTCATGATAGTTATATTAAGACGTTACCAGATAAAAGCTTTGATATCGTCTACTTTGATCCAATGTTTAGACAACCTCTTCATGATTCGCAAGGCATTAAGCCTCTTAGAGCGGTAGCCAATCATAACCCACTTGCTAATGAAACCATTCAAGAAGCAAAAAGAGTAGCTAGAAAATGTGTGCTATTAAAAGAGCATGCAGGTAGTGCTGAGTTTCACCGACTTGGATTTGAACCAATAGGTAAGCATCAACACAACAAGCCAGCATATGGCATTATTTGGTGTAAGGAAGTGTAATCATTGCTACATAAAAAAATACCTTTGCTCGTTCTCATTGGTCCAACGGCTGTAGGAAAAACCGTATTAAGTATAGAGTTAGCCAAGCGTTATAATGCTGAAATTATTTCAGGAGATTCGATGCAGGTCTATCGTGGAATGGATATTGGTACAGCAAAAATTACTGAGGAAGAGATGGATGGCGTTGTTCATCATCTTATTGATATATGCGATCCTATCGAGCCTTTTTCAGCTGCCGACTTTCAAGAACGTGCTAAATCACTTATTGAGGATATTTATAATCGAGGAAAGTTACCTTTTATAGTAGGCGGAACAGGCCTGTATATTGAGTCCCTTTGTTATGAATATCGCTTTGCTAAGCAGGGATCAGATGAACAGTTTAGAAAAGCGCAAGAGGCATTTGCACAACAACATGGTGTAGAAGCTTTGCATCAAAAGTTAATGTCAATTGATCCTCAATCGGCTGAGCGTTTACACCCAAATGATACAAGACGAGTCATTCGAGCACTTGAAATTTATCATTTAACGGGTCAGACGTTTTCTGAGCAGCAAAAGGGTCAGGAGAAAGTATCTCCATATCAATTATGTCTATTAGGCTTAACTCGCGATCGCAAGCACTTATATGAACGTATAGAGCAACGTATTGATCTCATGATGGAGCAAGGATTACTTGATGAGGTTAAACGTTTAATAGATCAAAATTTACCTTCGTCTGCCGTTGCGTATCAAGCACTAGGCTATAAAGAGTTTATTCCTTATTTTAAAGGTGAATATACACTTGAACGTGCTGTAGAGCTATTAAAGCGAGACACAAGGCATTTTGCTAAACGACAATTGTCATGGTTTAGACATATGGATGAAATACAATGGATTGATATGGACGAAAATTTTAATAACAATTTACATATAATTCATGGTATAATAGCAGGAAAGTTTCAAGGTCATCTTGAATATCTTACAAATCAATCATTTAAATAGGCGGAGGTATCGTCCAATGAACAAAACAATTAATATTCAAGATACATTTTTAAATCAACTTCGTAAGGATCAAATTCAAGTTACAGTATTTTTGATGAATGGCTTCCAAATTCGTGGACTAATAAAAGCCTTCGATAATTTTACGATTATTATAGAAGTTGAAGGTCGTCAACAAATGGTATACAAACACGCAATTTCTACTTACGTTCCTCAGAAAAATATTACTTTAATGCAACAAGAAAGTAATTAAGTTAAGTACATAAAGAGATCAATTGAAACTTTTTATCGTAAATTTCGTCTAATTGTATAACGGTTTGCAGGCAACCCTCATTTCGTGGGTTGTTTTTGCTTTTTAGCTTTAACTAGAGAGAGATGCAGTTATAAGGAGGGGACATCATGCAAAACAATGAGCCTAATAGTAAAACAGTTAACAAAACAGTAAATAATAACAAAAATAAAAAGAAGAAAAAGAAAAAAGGTAGAGCGAAGTTTTGGTTTTACACGTTTTTATTTGGCTTCGTATTTGCAGTCGTCGTTGCTATTGTTGGTTACTTAGCAATTATTTTGCAGGGAGAGAAAATTTTAAGTGAAAACAAGGATCGATTAAACTTTGGTGAAGCATCCATTGTTTATGACATCAATGGTAATGAAATTACTAGACTCTATGATATAGAGGCAGAAACGAATCGTGAGGAAGCAGAGTTCTCAGAAATTCCTAAAGTTGTGATAGATGCATTCGTTGCAACAGAGGATAGACGCTTTTATGAGCATTCAGGCTTAGATTTTATTTCTATCGGTCGTGCAGTTGTTAAAGATATCGTTGCGGGTAGTATGGTTGAGGGTGGTAGTACGATTACTCAACAGCTTGCGAAAAACGTATTTTTGACTACTGACAAAACGATATTGCGTAAAGCAACTGAAGCCTCAATTGCAGTAGCACTTGAGCAGCAGATGTCAAAGGATCAAATTATTACGATGTATTTAAATCGTATTTATTTTGGTAAAGGGGTATATGGTATTAAAGCAGCTGCAAAATACTACTTTGATACAGAGCTAGAAAATCTAGAGCTATGGCAAGCTGCAACGTTAGCGGCAATGCCTAAAGCACCAAACCGTTATAATCCAGTAAATGATCCTGAGGCATCACTTGAACGTCGTCAAGTCGTATTACAGCTTATGTATCAGGAAGGATATATTTCATCTCAGGAAGAGCTAGAAAAAGCTAAAACAGCAGTCTATGTTGAACCAGAGCATGTTGTTCAAAGTGATACTCATAACAAAAAATATATGGCATTTATTGATTTTGCTGTAGAGGAAGCTAAAGAGCTAACTGGCTTAGATGAGTTAGAGCTTCGTGTAGGCGGTTATCATATTTATACAACGCTTGATCCAACAGCTCAGGAGGCTGTAGATAAGCAATTTGCAAACGATGAAAATTTTGAAGAAAGTGTTGATGAAGAACTAGCTCAAGCCGCAATGGTTATTATTGATCATGCAACAGGTCAAATTAAAGCGATGGCTGGTGGACGTGATTATGTTAAGAAAGGTTTAAATCGCGTTAATGCTAAATATCAACCAGGTTCAACCATTAAACCTTTATTATCTTATGGCCCTGCTCTTGAAACCGGTAATTATACGCCAGCTACTATTATGAATATTGATAAAACATGCTTTAGTAATGGTAAGTATTGCCCATCTGATAAATGGGGAGCAACGCCAGTTTCTGTTAAGCAGGCCTTAACGGAGTCCCGTAACTTAGCTGCAGTTTGGTTATTTAACGAGATTGGAATCAATACTGGTAAACAGTTTGCTCAGAAGCTAGGTATCGAGTTCGAGGAAGATGATAATCACTTAGCATTAGCACTAGGCGGTATGTCACGTGGTACTACTCCTCTGCAAATGGCTACAGCGTATGCCATTATTGCTAATAAAGGTAAGTCAGTAGATGCACATTCAATTGTAAAAATTGAAGGCAAAACGAAAACTTGGAAGTATGAAGCACCTAAACAAGAACAGGTTATTAAAGAAAGTACTGCTGCCTATTTAACTGATATTCTACAAAGCGTCATAACTGATGGAACAGGTAAACGTGCAGCAATTAATGGTCGTGAAGTTGCTGGTAAAACAGGTACTACACAGCATTCCGTAGCGGGCCTAAAAAGTTCTGCAAACAAAAATGTTTGGTTTGTAGGCTATACACCTGAGTGGTCGGCTGCTATTTGGATGGGCTATGATTATCCTAAAGATGGCGATCATTTATTGAAAAAAGGTAGCTCACAGGCGGCTAGCCTATTCTCAAAAGTTATGGGTGAAGCCTTATCAAATACACCAAAAAAATCGTTTAATATTGCTCCAATTGAAGTAGAAGAAACGCCAGCAATTGCTGTAAATAATTTAGCAGCAACATTTGTGCCAGAGGAAATTAGTGTTCATTTAAGCTGGGAGGTCGATTATGAGGGTGTAGCTTACTACGATATTTATCGACGTGAGCAAGGAGAATCTGATTTTATCCATTTTGATGAAACTGATGGTCGTACATCTGTGGTCGATGTTTCTGTCTTCCCTGGTAAAAAGTATGAATATTATGTTATTGCCTATGATGCACAGTTAGATTTATATAGCGAGCCTTCAGCAACCGTTACTGTTGATGTTCCAGAAATGGAATTAACGATACCAGACGTACCTATGGAAATAGATGATAACCTTACCGAAGAAAATCCTTATTATCCAGAAGAACCAAATAATCCTAATCCGAATGAAAATGGATCAGGAAACGGTAACGGTAATGAGAATGGAAATAATGGTAATGGTAATGGTAATAACGGTAATGGTAATAACGGTAATGGTAATGGCACTAATGGTAACCCTGGTGGTCAAGATCAGGGTAACTCCACTGATACGGGCACTTTACCGACTGAGGATGACCTATTAAACATGATTGATGATATTGTTAACCAAGTTAATAACTAATTGTTAATTTAATCATTTTTCGCATACTAAAAAACACGACACAATCATAACCTTGATTAATGTCGTGTTTTTTTAGTAAATTCAATTTCAATAAATGGGAGGGTGCTATGCATCTAAGTGCTGGTTTTTGGGCTAGGTTTGCTGCAATGATACTAGATGGGTTTATTGTTTTATTACCTATCACGTTAATACTATATATGTTTACTGGTGATGGGGATCATTTTTTAACAGATATTTTATATAATCTTTACCATTTGATAATACCGATATATTTTGGTGGCAAAACTATCGGTAAACATATTATTAAAATAAAGATAGTGGATTATGATTTATTCGGCCCTCCAACTTGGTGGATGATGATAAAGCGCTATATAATTTTTGGTATCTTTATCGTTTTATCTCTCGGAATTGTATTCATTGTAGACGTATGCTTTGTAATATTCCGTGAGGATAAACGTGCCTTACACGATATTTTTGCCGGTACAGCAGTCATAGAAGACATTTGATTTCATGTAAAGTCATAAATTATGTTTAAAAATTGGCCTTTAATCAAGTCATGAAGTAATATTATTTGCTTCATTATGACTTAATTAAAGGCTATTTATTTTTTTATATATGCTGTAGGACATTACACAATTTCTTTTATATTGCTTGTGAGTATGTTAAGCTATGAGTATATAGAAATTAGCTTAAGGAAGGTTTTTATTATGAAAAGAAAATTTTCCGATAGAGCTAATTGGCGCCGTATCATTCGTCGTAGTTATACCTGCCTAGCAATCGAAACGAAGGAATTCCATGGTTTGCTAACCTTTTATCATATCCATGATTTAAGAGATGCATTATACAAGGAATACCAGGATCGTCGTCTATGCTTAGCTGATAAAGGCTATTTATGGATGCAGCATTTTCCTAAAGGTGAGCACTATGTTATAACGACGATGTTCGATGATCAAGGGAAAGTTGTACAATGGTATATAGATATTTGCAAAAATCAAGGCTTAACTGATCAAAAAGTGCCTTGGTTTGATGATTTGTACCTGGATATTGTTGTATTGCCTACAGGCGAGGTTTATTTAATGGATGAAGATGAACTTGAGGATGCATATAAGTCTGGAGATGTTACCTCAAGAGATGTCATTATGGCTAAAAAAACTGCCAATAAGCTTCTATCATTAATTCGCAACGGTAAATTTAGATTCTTTACAATGAGTATGAGACATAAGCGTTTGTATCAAGAAAAGCTTAAGGAGCTCAGTGAATCGTGACTAAAAAACAAAAGCAAGTTGTTGAGGTTACAAAAAACACTCCGTTTAAAGGTATTAAAAAATTGTGGGGGCTATTAAAATGGTCTTTCGTTTTATTATTTGTATGGCTTCTATATTGCTACATCATCTTAGTTACACATCCTTTTGAAGAGGATGTTTCACAGGCAGATGCAGCGATTGTACTCGGAGCAGCATTATGGAACGAAAGACCAAGCCCAGCATTAAAAGAGCGTTTAAACCACGCTTTGCAATTATATAAGGATAATAAAGTACAATACATCATTGTAAGTGGTGGTAAAGGTCACGCAAACGATAAGTTGTCAGAAGCTGAAGGCATGAAAAATTATTTAATCGAGCAAGGTGTAAATGAAACACATATCGTACTTGAGCAGCATGCAACGAATACATATGAAAATTTATTGTTTACTAAATCAATAATTGATAAGTTACAATTTCAATCGGTTATTATCGTTTCTCATTCCTATCATGCCTATCGCACAAATAAAATGGCACATTATTTAAATTATAAACAATATCAAGTTAGTGGTATTGAATCACAAGTGTTAAATAAACCTTATCATTACACTAGAGAAGTGCTTGCTTATAGTAAATGGGTACTAAACAGTTTTTCTTTGAAATTAGGAATTTATTTAGATTAGTCAAATCTTCTAATATTATCTTTCTAGTAGACATACATTAGTCCATACTCAGTTTTTTGGACTACGATTGCTCAAGGAAAGGTGACGGGAAATGACTAGTAAATTAATAAAGCCAGAATCTAATGTAGATAAGCTATCACATCAAATTCATGTTAATTTAAGACAAACGATAGATTCATCACCTAATATTGTACCAATAATTAAAGAATCACCGATAAAAGAGCCTCCAGTACAAAAAGAAGCAATTAAAGCTAATCCAGCATTTTCTGAATTTGAACAGGAATTAAATCGTATGATTGGTATGGATGAGGTTAAGGCGTTAATTTATGAAATTTACGCTTTGCTTGCAATAAATAAGTTAAGGCAAAATGCTGGCTTAAGTAGTGGTTCACAAGTCTATCATATGATCTTTAAAGGTAATCCAGGTACTGGTAAAACGACAGTTGCTCGTATTGTAGCTAAGTTGTTTCAACGCATGGGAGTATTAAGTAAAGGTCATCTTATCGAAGTTGAACGTGCTGACTTGGTAGGTGAATATATTGGGCATACTGCACAGAAAACGCGAGATTTAATTAAAAAAGCATTAGGTGGCGTATTATTTATTGATGAAGCGTATAGTCTTGCTCGCGGTGGGGAAAAAGATTTTGGAAAAGAAGCAATCGATACACTAGTTAAACATATGGAAGATGAAAAAAATCAATTTGTATTAATTTTAGCTGGCTACCCAGAGGAAATTGATTATTTTCTATTAACTAATCCAGGCTTACCTTCTCGCTTTCCAATTACAATATCATTTCCTGATTATTCTTTAGATCAGTTAATGGAGATTGCAGAGCTCATGATTACGGAGCGAGATTATATTTTATCAAATCATGCTGCCTTCAAATTAAGACAAATTATTATGCAAGCTAAGCAAAATGAATCGTTTTCGTTTAGTAATGCTCGCTATATTCGCAATTTACTTGAAAAGGCAGTACGTCGACATGCGGTACGATTAATGCAAATGCAACAAAAAGGGATTGTTACAAAAATTGATCTGATGACAGTATTGTCAGAGGATATTAAAGAGTAATTATTGGCACTTCCATTTATGGAAGTGCCTCAAATATGTTTAAGGGAGAAGTCGTCATGAAGACAGAAAGATGGAATGAGCTAGAGCAATTAATAAATCAAATAGAAACTAAAATTAGTGGGGCTATTAAAAAGGTAGAGCGTATTAGTGAAAAAAACCAATGGAAGGTCATTGAAGCCTTTCAAAAATATAAAGTAAGTGATTTTCACTTTAGCAACTCAACTGGCTATGCTTATAATGACCGCGGACGTGAGGTCATTGATTTAATATATGCAGAGGTATTTGGTGCAGAAGCTGCTTTAGTTCGACCACATTTTGCATCAGGTACACATACTATAGCTTGTGCATTGTTCGGGGTTTTACGTACTGGTGATGAGTTACTTTACATTACAGGTAAACCATACGATACTTTACATAAAGTTATCGGTAAAGGTAAGGACGGTTCAGGCTCATTAGCAGACTGGGGAGTCAACTATCATCACATTGACTTGCTAGATGATGGAAATGTGGATTGGGTAAATGTCGAGAAGGCTATTACACCGCAAACTAAAGTTATAGCTATTCAGCGTTCACGCGGATATGACTGGCGTAAATCATTTAATATTGAAGACATTTCACAAATGGTTATTAAAATCCGTCAAATTGCACCTAATACTATTATTTTTGTGGATAATTGCTACGGTGAATTTACAGAACTATTAGAGCCAACCAATGTAGGGGTTGACTTAATGGCTGGTTCCTTAATAAAAAATCCTGGTGGTGGTATTGCAGAAACAGGTGGTTACATCGCTGGTAAAAAGGAATATATTGAAGCAGCAGCTAATCGTCTTATTGCACCAGGCATTGGTTTAGAAGTTGGTGCGATGCTAGGCACGACTAGAGGCATTTATCAAGGCTTTTATATGGCACCACTAGTTGTTGCACAAGCAATCAAGGGAAGTGTACTAGCTAGTGCACTATTTGAGCACTTAGGATTTGTTACTAGTCCAAGCTGGGAAGCAGAAAGAACAGATTTAATCCAAGCTGTTAAGTTTACAGAAAAAGAACATTTAATTAGCTTTGTACAAGCTATTCAATCAGCAGCAGCTGTAGATGCTTATGTTACTCCAGAGCCATGGGACATGCCTGGCTATGATCATCCCGTCATTATGGCTGCTGGCACCTTTATTCAAGGCGGTAGTTTAGAGCTATCTGCAGACGCCCCGATTAGAGAACCATACATCGCTTATATGCAGGGTGGTTTAACGTATGGACATGTAAAGTACGCACTATTAAAAGTGTTGAATACAATGTATGAGAAACAATTGTTGTAATTAAACCTAACATCAGTTGACACTTTTGTTACTATTAAGCTAAAATAAAAGTTAATGATACGACAGGAAGGATGGTGCGAGATGGCTGATGATATTCGTCGAAATATGGCGTTATTTCCGATTGGAATTGTCATGAAGTTGACAGATTTAACAGCACGACAAATACGTTATTATGAGCAACATGAGCTTATTGTTCCAGCTAGAACTGGCGGTAATCAACGATTATTTTCGTTTAACGATGTTGAACGCTTACTTGAGATTAAGTCTTTAATCGAAAAAGGTGTCAATATTGCCGGTATAAAACAGGTTATGAATCCAGTTAATAAAGAATCCGAAGAAGCAACACGTGTAAGTGAACAATCAGAAGTTAAGCGTAGAGAATTGTCAGATACGCAGTTACACCGTATGCTTAAGCAGCAATTGATAGAAAAACGTCCAGGACAAACATCAATTATTCAAGGTCAATTAACACGATTTTTACACAAAAGATAAATTTTTAATTGAGGATAGGAGTGATTTGAAATGGGCTATACAAAAGAAGATATTAAACGCATAGCAAAAGAGCAAAATGTTCGATTTATACGTTTACAGTTTACTGATTTACTAGGCGCAATTAAAAACGTTGAAATCCCTGTCAGTCAATTAGATAAAGCACTAGATAATAAAATGATGTTTGATGGTTCATCAATTGAAGGTTATGTTCGTATTGAAGAATCAGATATGTATTTATATCCGGATTTAGATACTTGGGTTGTTTTTCCTTGGGTAACTGAAGATCGAATTGGGCGATTAATATGTGATATTTATATGCCTGACGGTACGCCTTTTGCTGGCGACCCACGTGGTATTTTAAAACGTGTACTACAAGAAGCTGAAGAGATGGGCTTTACTACAATGAATGTTGGTCCAGAGCCTGAATTTTTCCTTTTCAAAACAGATGATAAAGGCAATCCTACCACTGAACTGAATGATCATGGCGGATACTTTGATTTGGCACCTATGGATATGGGTGAAAACTGTCGTCGTGATATTGTCTTAACATTAGAAGAAATGGATTTTGAAATTGAGGCATCTCACCATGAGGTAGCACCAGGTCAGCACGAAATTGACTTTAAATATGCTGATGCGATTAAGGCAGCAGACCAAATTCAAACGTTTAAACTTGTTGTTAAAACCGTTGCTCGTGTACATGGCTTACACGCTTCATTTATGCCGAAGCCAATTTATGGTGCTAATGGCTCTGGTATGCATTGTCATGTAAGCTTATTTAAAGGTGATCAGAATGCGTTTTATGATGAATCAGATCCATTAGGCTTATCAGAGACTGCTCGTTATTTTATGGGGGGATTAATGGAACATGCTCGTGCGATGACGGCAATTACTAATCCAACCGTTAACTCATATAAGCGTTTAGTTCCTGGTTATGAAGCTCCATGCTATGTCGCATGGTCAGCAAGTAATCGATCGCCAATGATTCGAATACCTTCTTCTCGCGGCTTATCTACTCGTGTAGAAGTAAGAAATCCTGATCCAGCAGCGAATCCTTATTTAACATTAGCTGTTATATTAAAAGCTGGATTAGATGGTATAAAAAATAAAACGCCTCTAGTTGATCCTGTTGATCGTAATATTTATATTATGACTGAAGAGGAAAGATTAGATGAAAATATTCATAGCTTACCTGGAGATTTACGTGAAGCATTAAATGTCATGTTAAGAAGTGACGTTATATGTGATGCTTTAGGTGATCATGCGTTGGCACACTATTATGAATTAAAAGAAATTGAGTGGGATATGTATCGTACTCAAGTTCACCAATGGGAGCTTGATCAATATTTAACTCACTATTAATAAACAATATTAAAAACACCTTGTTATGCTAGTCATAATAAGGTGTTTTTATTTAGGAAGTGAAACAATGAATTGGATTATTAGAGAGGCTGCTAGTGAAGATATTGAAGCAATTGTCCAGCTTCGCTTAAAATTGCTAACTGAAGTTGGTGATGTTAACGAAGCTAATAAGGACGATGTGTATTTGGCTAATCTTCACTATTTTCAAAAAGTAGTGAGGAGTGGTGCTTTGAAGGTTTGGCTTGCTGAGACTACTGATCATGACATAATCGCGATAAGTAGCTTGCTTTTATTTGAAAGACCACCTCATGGAGAAAATATATCAGGCTTTGAAGGCTATATTATGAATATGTATACTAAGCCAGAATTTAGAGGAAAGGGAGTAGCACGACAGCTAATTAACGAATGTTTAGTATTTTGTAAGCAGAAACAAGTAGGTTGTGTTAAACTTCATGCATCTGCTGATGGCTACTATTTATATAAAAGCTTAGGCTTTAAAAGCAAACAAAATGAAATGGAGTTCAGTTTTTATCACGATTTACAATAATGTGATTTTTTGTTATAATTTATGAATAATATAAAGGGAGGTATCTAATTAGACGCGATGTGGACATAATTCTATTTCAATCATCTTAAATAGCTTATTTAGAGATGGTACTCAAGTTAATGTTAATTGAGTGAAATAGGATACGTGCGTCTAAAAAAGTAGATACCTTTACGGAATGGAAGTAGTAAGGGAAGTCAACTCTTTTTTAGAGTTGGCTATTTTTTTTGCATGGAAACTTTATACAAACTAGCTTGAGTTATCATTTCCATACGTGTGTAAAGGAAGTGATTAAATGACAACATTATTACGTTGTAGACATATTACAAAAGCATTTGGAGAGCATGAAGTATTAAAGGATGTAAACTTTGATATAGGTAAACATGAAAAGATAGGTTTAGTTGGGTTAAATGGAGCAGGAAAAAGCACGATTGCGAATATATTAACTGGTGTATTACCACCAGATAAAGGTCAAATTGAATTTTTTCAGCATCATGTGACGATTGGTTATGTAAAGCAAGATGCGACGTTTAAATTATTTCAAAAGCAACAGGCTATCGACATTACAGCAAAGGATAAAAGGTATTACTGGCAAATTGCTAGTCATTTAGGTGTAGACAATTGGCATGGAGAAAGGCTAGAGGTATTAAGTGGCGGAGAGAAAACGAAACTTGCCTTATCATTTGCAATCGCGACTATGCCCGACCTGCTTATATTAGATGAGCCAACAAATCATCTAGATTTTAAAGGTGTTGAATGGCTAATTTCTGAGCTTAAAGCGATGGAAATTGCGATTATTATCATTTCCCACGATCGATACTTTTTGGATAAAACGGTATCTAGTATTCATGAAATTGAAGAGGGTAAGCTCACTTTTTATAAAGGTAACTATACTGAATATCGTCATGAGAAAAAGAGGCGCTATGAAAGTCAGCTTCATCAGTATAAAGAGCAAAAAAAAGTTGAAGCCCATATTGAGCAAGAAATAACGAGATTAAAGGAATGGTCAGCAAAAGCTCACCGTGAAGCTGGAAAAGTCGGTAAAATGACAGAAATGAGAACGGGTGTAAAGGAGTTTCACCGAAAAAAAGCTAAGATGATGGATCGTCAGGTTAAGTCAAAGATAAAGAAATTGGAAAAAATAGAAATTGAAGGCGTGAAAAAGCCGAAAGAGGAGCAAAGCGTCTTTTTTGAATGGAGTCAATCTGAGAAAAAAGGAAAATCTGTCATACTAGCAGAGAATATTGAAAAATCATTTGATGACAAGCCATTATTTCAAACGAGCTCGTTTTATATTCAACGAGGTGAAAAGGTTGGAATTATAGGTCCTAACGGCTGTGGCAAAACTACCTTATTAAAAATGATAACTGGTGAAATGAATCCAGATGCAGGACATTTATGGACTAGTCCAACAATTAAGTGGTCTAAGCTTGAGCAAGACGCTAAAGATTTGAATGGCACATCCACCGTTTCTGAGTGGATAAGTGAGCTCACTGTTTCAAAAGAACAATTCTCATATGCCATTACAGTGTTAACCAATATGGGATTTAATCAAGCACTATTAAGGAAATCGATACAAGCCCTTAGTCATGGTGAGAAAATTAGATTACGGTTTGCACAGCTAATTATGGAGCCACAGCATATTATTGTACTGGATGAGCCAACAAATCATTTAGATTTAATTTATCGAGAACAATTAGAACAAGCATTAACCGAGTATGTAGGAACTGTTATTGTTGTATCGCATGATCGATACTTTCTTGAATCGATATGTCATAAATTACTCGTCTTTGAGGATGGAGTTATAAAGCGTAAGGAATTCGGCTTTAAAGATTATATGAATGGCATTGACAAAAAAAATTTGAAAAAGACAGAGAAAACAGCTAACAGCACCATTCATTTGGATGAGCTTTTAGTTATTGAAAATGAGCTATCGTATATTATTGGCGAATTAGCTCAATATGAACCTTCTTCAGAGCAATATATTAGCTTAGATAAAAGGTTTAAAGAGCTAGCTAATCGAAAACGATTAATTAAAGGCAAGTAAAGTAGAGCTATAGCTTTAAAAACTTAGCATACAAAATTGAGCACTTCCCTTTGTTAGGAAGTGCTCAATTTTTGTCTATATCTCACAAGCTATACCATCTCCATCTCGATCGAGCTTTTTGCTATAGCCTGGTTCACCGATTTTTATTGGAGCTGCATTTGCTGCTTTAGCCTCTGCACATGAGTTAAAAACAATATCAGCTTCTGTTTGATCAGCTTGTATGAGGTCTTGATTTGATTGTGATTGATTGGGGAATAGCTGTTTTGGCTTTTCCACGATAAATAATATACGCTCGCCATTTTCATATTGAGACAATTCATTTCCAACCCAGCTTCCAGCACCGCGATTATCTGAGGCAGAAATATAAGCAACAGAGGCCCCTTTACCACCTTCTTCACACATGGCCATTGGCCATTCATCACGATCATAGCCATCCATTGTAGGAATTCCTTTTAATGATTCCTTTCTATTATCGTCTGCACCTTCTCTATCTATTGTACATACGTCTGAATGTCCTTGCTCGATAGCACCTAATATATGTAATGCCGTCTCTGGATATTTATCACTTGGGAAAGTAAGGACATAGTCATACTCTTCAGGCTCAGTAATAGTTGGTAATGGGCTAGAATCTGATGATGGATTTGATATCGACTGATCATCTTTCTCATGATCGTAAGCTAGAGACTGATCATCCATGTTATCAAGGTTTGCCTCAATTTCGTTGCTTGTGGTGTCGAGCTGATCTATATTCGGTTTGGTCTGCTCATCAAATTGATGTAGTGTGGTCGAATTGTTTTGAGTACACGCAGTTAATATAAGAATGCAAAATAATATAAGAGCAAATAATTTGAATTTCATTGTGCCTCCTAAATGATGTCTGTAAATAAATAGACCATCTTCGATGATGGTCTACAAATACTAATATTGTATCATTATTTGTGTAAAAATAAGAGCAAATTAAATTAATGCATATCTCTAAATAAACCAATAACCTTACCTAAAATCGTTACATTTTTTAATAGAATAGGAGACATACTAGAGTTTTCTGGCTGTAGTCTAATATGATCCTTTTCTTTATAGAACGTTTTTACTGTAGCTTCATCATCCTCAGTCATAGCAACAACAATATCACCATTGTTAGCAGTTTGCTGTTGACGAACAATGACATAATCACCGTTATGTATACCAGCCTCTATCATACTGTCACCAACAACATTAAGAATAAAGACATTATTGTCACCAACAAAATGAGAAGATAAAGGGAAGTAATCTTCAATATTCTCGGTAGCTGTAATCGGGATACCAGCTGTAACTTTACCTACAATAGGAATTTGCTTTACAGGGAATGGAATAATATTGGATTGCTCAAGTTCTTCTTCTTCGTGATTTAAGATTTCAATGGCTCTAGGCTTTGTCGGGTCTCTACGAATAAAGCCTTTTTTTTCAAGGCGATCAAGATGTCCATGTACAGTAGAGCTTGATAGTAGACCAACAGCTTCTGCAATCTCTCTAACGGATGGGGGATAGCCTTTATCTTTAACTTCTTGCTTAATAAATTCTAATATCATAGCTTGTCGTTTAGAAAGCTTATTCATTACTATCAACTCCAAAAATTATTAAAACAATTATATCATAGAACCTTCGTTCGCACAAACAGTTGTTCTTGCGAATATTTGTTCTTATTTTTTGCTAGAAATGATTGACAAGGAACATCTGTTCGTGTATTCTAAAAACAGAACAAATGTTTGGGGGTCATAATAATGGAAGTTTATCAACCATTGAATAGATATGAATATTGTCAAACGAAAGTAATAGCGAAAAAAATAAATAGAGTAGAGAAAAACGAAGTTAAAGTAAAGCCTTTATTATATAAAACAATGCTTAGTGTTTTACTCATTTTATTTATAGTAGTGACGACTGTTTTTGTAAAGATTGATGCAAAAGCTCCAATTTCCTACATACCAGAAGAAAATGAAGTGTTATTTGTCGTAGGCTCTGGTGATTCCTTATGGACAATCGCAAGCCGATACTATTCAGAAATAGAGGATACAGGGTTCGCAATCTACTTAATTAAGCAACGAAATGGATTAAAAGAAAGTACCATTTATCCTGGTCAAGCTATTATATTACCTCACATTGAGTGATAGTGATTATTTATTTTAGACATTGATATCATGTTAACAGGGTTTGAACGTATAGCAGCTATTTTAAATGCAGCTATACGTTTTTTTGTTTTAAATATTAAGTCATATTATGATGTTAAGATGCAACATGATATGATTTTTGTTATAATGAGCTCATTGTGTACAACGATAGATTTACGTGATAGAAAGGAAGTGTGAGCATATGGATATGGATAAATTAATTGGGCGTATTAATGAACTTTCCCGTAAAAATAAAAGCGTAGGCTTAAATGCTGAGGAACTAGCTGAGCGAGACGTTTTAAGAAAGCAATATTTGGAAATATTCAAAGGAAATTTCCGTAATCGTCTAGAAACTATTAAGTTTGTTGATGCAGATGATGATCAATCTATAAAACATTAGTTAATTGGGGGAAACTTTATGTCACGTTCATGGGAGCGTAAAGTAAGAAAAAATATTAGTCAGGTTAATAAGGTTAGAAAAAAATCTGGGCAATCCCAGATTGATTTTAGTAAACCAGCCTCAAAAGAAAGTAATGCCCCACGATTTACAGGTCGAAATTTTATTTTCCCTGTCGTTCTTTTATTTTTTGTCGGCTTCTATAATTTTATAGAATTGTCTAATCCTAAGTTTTCGTTCAACACGATATACTTTTTAACTGTAATCAGTTATTTAATATTAGCTGCATTATTTTTTATAAGAAAGCCATACTTAACGGTTAGTAAGGAATATTTACAATCAAGACGTATGTTTGGAGATAAGCAACTATTTGCGGTAAATATAAAGCAAATTAAAATTATTAAAGGTTATGTCCTGATTATCCCTAAAAATGGTACGTCTTGGTCGTTCTCGCAATTTTTTAATCGTTTTCCGATTGCTGAAATGGCAAAAGAGCTAAAATTATTTGCAGAACGTAATCATATAGAGTATATAGAGGAATAGAAGGGGAGAGTATTCGTGAAAAAGGCAGTTTTGTTTGATTTAGATGATACGTTACTTTGGGATGAACGTAGTGTAGAGGAGGCATTTCAAACAACATGTGAATATGCAGCTGCAAAAACTGGCGTTGATCCTGTCAAGCTCGAAGCAGCAGTGAGACATGCTGCTCGCACAATATATGAAGCATTTGAAGCTTTTCCTTTTACTAAAATGATAGGAATCAATCCATTTGAAGGCCTTTGGGCAAACTTCTTAGAAGGCGAGCAGGAGGAATTTAGGAAGCTTCAGTCATTTGTACCAGATTACCGTAAACAAAGCTGGACTAATGGTCTTGCTGCACTAGGTATAGATGATAAACAGCTAGGTGCTGAGCTTGGTGAAATGTTTCCTGCTGAACGTAGAAAGCGTCCGTATATTTATGATGAAACAATAACAGTCTTAGAAAAGTTAAAAGGACAGTATAAGCTTTTATTATTAACGAATGGATCTCCAGATTTGCAACGTGAGAAGCTAGCTGGTGTACCTGAGATTGTACCTTATTTTGATCATATTATTATTTCAGGTGAATTTGGTAAAGGTAAACCTGCAGCAGAAATTTTTCATCACGCTTTAGAAAAGCTAAATTTATCTGCTGAGCAATGTGTGATGGTTGGTGATAAGCTAACTACAGATATTTTAGGAGCAAACACGGTTGGAATGACTAGTGTTTGGATCAATAGACGTCATATGACGCTTGATGGTGACATTAAGCCGACTTTTGAAATTACTGATTTAGAGCAATTATTTCCTATTATAGAGTCTTAATAACGATATATGATATAAAAAACCAGATTCTCATTTGAGAGGATCTGGTTTTTATGTATCAATTTATTTTTTAAAGGTTGCGACAAACGGATAAGTTAGTTTTTCTAACCACTCAGAACGTAAAGTAGCATAAACCAGCTCATCATGCCACTCCTTTTCTCCATATGGCAGACACATTTTAAAATGTGCTTCTTTTCTAAGTCCGATTTTTTCCATTACCCTTATTGATGGTTTATTTTCTGAAGAGCTTCTTGCAATAATACGATGAATTTTTTGATATCTAAATACATGTATAATAAATGCTAGAGCAGCCTCAGATGCATAGCCTTGCCCTTGAAAATCTGGATGTATAATCCATCCTATCTCATAGGTGTGCCCACTTAAGTACGGTGTAAAAGTGAGATGGCCTATTAGTTGATTTGTATCTGTAATAATGATGGGAAAAGCAAGTGGTTTACCACCTATATTTTCATTAACAAAGCGAATTGTTTCACCTAATGTCATCATGCCATGATTAACAAAAGCCATAACATGCTCTAGTTTTGTGTATTCATAGACATATGGCCAATCTCCGTCAATAAAATTGCGAATAGTTAGACGTTTTGTCGTAACAGATCTATTCATACTATCCTCCGTAACTAAAAAAAGAGACTATGAAGCAAAGCAAGCTCCGTAGTCTCTAGATGTATAATTTCTATTTAACAAAAGATGGGTCATGATGTGGATGGGCAATCCATCCTTCTGTTTCAATGAATAAACGTACAGCAACGATCTTCTTGTTTTCCATTAAAGTAAAGAAGTGAGGTGTATTTTCAGGAACTGAAATGACATCACCTGCTTCAAGTTCAACATCAAAGTAACCAGTTTGTTCATCACCTTTAATAATAAATATACCTTTTCCTGATGTGATTGCACGTACTTCATCCTCAGTATGAGTATGTACGTTTTCGAATTTAGCTAATAGCTCTTCAAGATTAGGAGTACTTTCAGATAACGTAATCACATCCCATGTTTTATAACCACGACGAGCTGCTAAGTCACGAATTTCCGCATCAAATGTGTTTAAAATTTCTTGTTTTTCATCATCGGATAATTCAAATTTCTCTCTAATTTCAGGACGTTGCTTAGAAGGATCCCAATGCTCATATATAACACCATATTGAGAAAGGAATTTGCCTACATTCTCTTCACCTTTAATGCGCTCGTTAGTATTACGAATTCTTATTTCAGCCATGTCTATTCCACCTTTTCCAATAGGAATTTATAAATATATTAGTGATATTATAAAACAAAAAAGGTTTGTTGTCACTTATTAGCTTTTAACTTACTGAATTATCTGTTAAAATTTGAACTAGTGAATTGGGGAGGGGTATTAAATTGAAAAAAATAGAGCAATTACAACAAGAATTAACAAAGCGTATATTAATACTTGATGGTGCCATGGGTACAATGATTCAACAGGCAGGATTAACTGAAGATGATTTTGGTGGCCCAGAATTTGATGGTTGTAATGAATTATTAGTTGTCACTCGTCCAGATATTATTTCGTCCATTCATGAACAGTATCTTGAAGCAGGTGCTGATATTATTGAAACGAATACATTTGGTGCAACCTCAGTTGTACTTGCTGAATATGATATCCCTGAGCGTGCTAGAGAGCTAAATTTAGCAGCTGCTAAATTAGCGAAGGATGCTGCTCTTAAATATAGTACACCTGATAAGCCACGCTTTGTTGCTGGTGCGTTAGGTCCAACAACTAAAACATTATCTGTAACTGGTGGCGTTACTTTTGATCAACTAGTAGAAAGCTACTTTGAACAAACCGTTGCTTTAATAGAAGGCGGCGTCGATGCTATATTACTTGAAACATCGCAGGATACATTAAATGTTAAAGCAGGTAGTATTGGTGTTCGTCAAGCATTTCAACATACAGGAATAACATTACCGATTATGATATCAGGTACGATTGAACCGATGGGTACGACTTTAGCGGGGCAAACGATTGATTCTTTCTATATCTCCTTAGAGCATTTAAATCCAATTTCAATTGGTTTAAACTGTGCAACTGGACCAGAATTTATGAGGGACCATATTAGAACATTAAGTCAAATTGCTAGTAGTGCAGTATCATGTTATCCAAATGCTGGCTTGCCAGATGAAAATGGATTGTATCATGAATCACCTGAGAGCTTAGCTGCTAAAATTGCTGATTTTGCTCAAAATGGATGGTTAAATATTGCTGGTGGTTGTTGTGGTACGACTCCTGCTCATATTAAGGCATTGGTGGAGAAGTTAAAGGACTTCAGACCAAGACCACTAATAGGTGAGCATCCTGATGCAGTATCAGGTATTGATACTGTCTATATAGAACAGGATAATCGTCCAATTATGATTGGTGAGCGTACAAATATTTCAGGCTCTCGCAAATTTAAACGTCTTATTAAAGAACAAAAGTTCGATGAAGCATCTGAAATTGCGCGTGCTCAAGTGAAAAACGGTGCCATGGTTATCGATATCAATTTACAGGATACAGATATTGATGAAGCATTCGCCGTACATCAGTTTTATCCTCAAGTTATGAAGAAGATAAAAGCTCCAATTATGATTGACTCTACTTATGATCATATTATTGAGCTTGGCTTAAAATATTCACAAGGGAAAGCGATTATTAACTCTATTAATCTTGAGGATGGAGAAGTAAAATTTGAAAAAATTGTACCCCTTATTCATCGCTACGGCGCATCAGTTGTTATGATTTTAATTGATGAACGTGGTCAAGCTGTTTCGCGTGAAGCTAAGCTTGAGGTTGCAGATAGAGCATACGACTTGCTTGTAAATAAATATGGTGTCAAAGAAGAAGATATTATATTTGACCCGAATATGTTCCCAATCGGCTCAGGTGATCCACAATATTTAGGGTCTGCCTTAGAAACGCTTGAAGGCATTAGAATGATTAAAGAAAAATACCCAAGAACAAAAACGATTCTTGGCTTAAGTAATATTTCATTTGGACTACCAGATGCAGGTCGTGAAGTCTTAAACTCGGTGTATTTATACCATGCTACTAAAGCGGGGCTTGACTATGCGATTGTTAATACTGAGAAATTAGAGCGTTATGCTTCTATTCCTCAGGAGGAACGTGAGCTCGCTGAACAGTTAATCTATAATACAAATGATGAAACATTAGCTAAATTTGTTGCAGCATTTCGAGACAAAAAGGTTGAGAAAAAGGAAAAACTATCAAATTTATCATTAGAAGATAGACTAGCCTCATATGTAGTAGAAGGGACTAAGGATGGTTTAATTGATGATTTGAATCTTGCACTTGAGAAATATTCACCTCTTGATATTATTAATGGACCACTTATGAAGGGAATGGACGAAGTAGGTCGTCTGTTTAATAATAATGAGCTAATCGTAGCAGAGGTGCTACAAAGTGCTGAGGTTATGAAAGCTTCTGTAAGTCATTTAGAGCAGTTTATGGAGAAGTCAGAAACCGCAACTAAAGGAACAATGCTACTAGCGACAGTTAAAGGTGATGTTCACGATATCGGTAAAAATCTAGTGGAGATTATTTTATCTAACAATGGATACCGTATTATTAACTTAGGGATTAAGGTCCCACCTGAAAAGCTAATAGAAGAGTACCGTAAAGAGCAAGTTGATATGATTGGTTTATCTGGTCTACTTGTTAAATCAGCACAGCAAATGGTTGTAACTGCACAAGATTTAAAGCGTGCTGGTATAGACGTTCCAATCTTTGTTGGTGGTGCTGCGTTAACACGTAAGTTTACTCGTACTCGTATATTACCAGAGTATGATGGTGCTGTTATTTACGGAAAAGATGCGATGGAAACCTTGAATCTAGTAAATCGTTTAATGAACTCTGATTCAAGAGAAGCTATGTTAGCTGAGTACGAGCAAATGCGTCTAGCGTTAAATGATGAGGACAATGAGAAAAAAGAATTACCTGTGCTTACACGTGCCGTTCGTTCTAATATTTCTCAAGATGCTCCTATATTTAAGCCTTATGACCTTGAACGCCATGTCATTAGACAAATTCCGATTACTCAAATTCAACCTTATATTAATATGCAAATGTTATTAGGTCACCATTTAGGAGTAAAAGGGAAGGTCAATCAGCTGCTTGAAGCGGGTGATGAGAAGGTTACTAAGCTAAAAGCACTTGTGGATGAGATCATTGTTGACGGACAACAAAAAGGCTATTTAGAGGTTAATGCAGTATATCGCTTCTATCCAGCACAAGGAGATGGAAACGATGTCGTCATTTACGATCCTGCTGATTACACCAAAGAAATAAAACGCTTTAGCTTTCCTCGTCAGCAAGTTGAGCCTTATTTATGCTTAGCTGATTACTTAAAATCAGTTGAATCAGGTCAAATGGATTATGTCGGATTTTTAGTTGTAACAGCAGGTAAAGGTATACGTCAAATAGCTGATGAATTAAAGGAGCAAGGTGACTATTTACGTTCACACGCGGTTCAGGCATTAGCATTAGAAACAGCGGAGGGGACAGCAGAAAAAATTCATCAAATGATGCGTGAAGCTTGTGGTTATCCAGATCCAGTGGAGATGACAATGCAGCAGCGTTTTGGAGCGCGTTACCAAGGTATTCGTGTTTCATTTGGTTACCCAGCATGTCCAAATCTAGAGGATCAAGGTCCATTATTTGAATTAATGAAGCCTGAAGACATCGGCGTGGAGCTAACTGAAGGCTTTATGATGGAGCCAGAAGCATCTGTAACAGCAATGGTATTTGCTCACCCTGATGCAAACTACTTTAACGTGGATAAAGCTTAGGTTTTACAAGGGTTTTCGGAATCAGTTACTAAGCTTATCGGAATTATATGCTATTCATCGATTTTAAAAGATAAAGCCATCTGTTGAAATTGATGTAGTGAGCATATTTAACCATTGAATTGATATGAACCTTTCTTTTATTTGATTTAACTATCAAACGAGAGGAAGGTTCTTTTTTATGGCTAGAAAAAGGAATGTAACGAGTAGAATTACTGAAATTGATGTAGTAACACTAGAGGAAGCACATGCTATTGTCATAAGAAATAAAGAACTTGAAGGTTCAAGAGCTGAGACTATACGGAACTATAAAAAGTTCTTTAAGCATTTAGACAGATACTTGACGGAGAGTAACATAACCAACCTTAAAGAGCTAACTGAAAGAGATTCAAAAGGCTTCATGTATTATCTATTGAATCGTGGCATACAAAATGCAACCATCAATAGTTATCTGAACAATGCAAAGGGTACATTTAAGATATTGCAGGAAGAAGGTCTGTGTATCCATATTTTCAAAAACACAAAATACTTAAAGACGGATGAGAAGAAGATTGACTTTCTAACAGTTGAGGAAATAGAAGCCCTTCTAAAAACTATGAACTTAGATAAGTACACCGAATTTCGTGATTACGTTTTTATTCATGTTTTAATAGATACATTTAGTCGCATAGGTGAAGCATTAGCTCTTACAAAAGAGGATATAGATTTTGAAGCACAAACGATTACATTTAGAAAGACTAAGCAACGGAAAGTGAGAACTGTACCCTTCTCAAATAAGACAGCAAGCCTGTTGAAAAGGCTCATAGCTGAAGTTGAAGAGTTTGGAAACTCGTATCTGTTTCAGTCATGGAATGGAAAGCCGTTAGAGCGAAGTGGTCGAGAGGTATCAACTAAGATGAAAGAGTATGCTAGGAGAGCAGGATTATCTAAGAGAGTGTATCCTCATATTTTTAGACATTCAGCTAGTGCTTTTTTCTTAAAGGAAACAGGGAATATACGTGTCTTACAGAAGATACTAGGACATTCAGATATTACGATTACGCAAAGGTATAGTCATGTACTAGATACGACTGTCCATGATTTACATGATAAGTATTCACTTGTAAACGTACTAGAGGAAGCTAAGAAGAGGAAAACAAAGTTGTAGTATTATTATTAAATATACTGTTTGGTTCAAGTGTAGCTGTAAGTGAATTATACAGTGAAATTAACAGTGTTCTATAATAAGATGTTGTGTAAGAAACAATGCTTTAGCATAAGGACAGGCAAGGAATAAATGAGGGGGTTACTTGATTGACCAAAGTGCAAACAGCTACTTAGTAAATTAACAAATGCTGAAAGAGCATTGTAACAGCGTAGGATTGCCTATGAAGGTACGTTGTTCCATATTTGATTACTTCGGAATTACTTTGCTCAAAAACAATTCTAGAACTGTATAAACGTTTATTGTCGCAAGTAGGCAATCGGATATTTGAAATAAGTACCTATAAAGCTTGAACAGACGTTGATAATAGAGAAATGCAAGTGTATAGTCAAAATCAATATATTAGCTGCTAAAGTTCTAATAATTAACTGTAAGCTTGGTATTGGAATTAATCTACTCCTCGCTCTGACTTGTTATAGCTACTAATATTGATGATACTATCTTTAAGATGCTAGATAAAATCATTCATTATTACAAAATCGCAGTAAAATATTTAATACGAGTTCAAACTAAGTTCTTTTAATTAGACAAAAATTTTACACAAAATACAATCTAATGTATAATATTGTTAAAAAATAGGTAGGTGTAATCTAATGAGAATTACTGAGGCTAGATACATAGTTGATGATGTAGTAGAAGTAATTGCTTTATCTCAAATGACTACCCACGCATATGAAAACATTTATCAAGGAAAACTTTATTGTCCGACGGAGAGATGTACTGCCAAAATAGTATATAGTGGTGGAATGCGACCTTATTACCGTACATGGAATCATGACAACCATCTTGAAGATTGTATTCATGCATTTACTAGACTACCGATTAGAAGAAGTGGTTTAAGTGATAACATTATTAGTGTAGATATTAGTTATGAACGAAGGCAAAATGCATTAAAAGAAGCAGCTAAATTAATGGAGTTGACTGAAGAAGAGCTGGCGGAGTTAAAAGCACAGAGAGCCAGCAGAAGAAACACAGCTAGTCCAAGACCTAGAACAGATAATACTGCTGAACCAACTAATGTTACAGTTTCCTCTACATTAGCAGGAGGAGATATAACCGAAGAAAATGGAATAGGATATAGAGGAAGAAATATCAGTAAACGATATGTTGATACAATATCAGAGTCTGATATCGGAGAAATTAGGCTTGTTATGGGAAGATTAGATGCTATAAATTCGATTGATACTGTAGCAGATTTATTCATATCTAGGAATGGTATTCAAATTAAAGTTGTTTTTGAGGAGGCTTTTATTGCAGAGCCTACAAACAATAGATATTTGAATAGCTTTAATTTTATTTCTCAATATTTAGAACAACATACACAAGTTTTATTCGCTGGGATTGGAGAAATAAGAAAGAATCGTAGAACAGAATCGATAGAATTAGTGATTTACTTAGGTACAGATTTCAAAATTAATGGTAAAGATATGATGAATTTAGGTAATGACTTTGTAAATAGAGTTGTTTAAGTTAGGGAAATACATCGAAGTGATATATCTAGTTTTTGATTTTACTAACCCATATGAATCATTTATGTACGTCAATGAGAGGTGGACAAAAGTCTACCTCTCATTGTGTTCTAATCGTAAAAATTCATTAATAATGGAAAAAGAGAAGAGGATAAAGTTGAAGTATAAAGTGTATTTATTTTTATGTTTATTATTATTATCAGCTTGTAATTCACAAGATTCAAATGACTTAAATAATACGGTTATTGTAGAGGAAGTGGCTAGTGTAACTACTCCTACTCCCATTTTTGAAGATTCAGAAAGTTCCATACATATTGAATTGGAGGCAGAAGAAGAGTGGACTTACTATTCAAATGGTAGATTCGGTTACACGATTAAATATCCAATAAAATGGGTAGCTGGTGAAGAAGCAGAAAATGGAGATGGGAAGATACTATATATAGGTAATCCAGACATAGATATTCGTGTTTACGGTGGTCACTATATGGAAGGTATATCTGATATATATCATAATGAAAATCTTGCTAGGCAGTATACAAAGTTAGAAAATGGATATGAAGCTGTTTTATTATTAGGTAAGGAAAATGGGAAAGTAATTTATGATATGGTGTATATCTCTAGTGAAGATATAGAATATCATTTCTATGCAGAAGTATCTGAGCAGTTTTTTGCTGACAATGAAAAAATTCTGTTAGAAGTGGCTAGGAGTCTGGACACTCCAGAATAATAATTAAGTTGAGAAGTAGTTAACTAAGGTTACGTTAACTACTTCTTTTTGTATTTAAAATTAAAAGCTATTTGTCTTCTTTTTCTTTACCCTTTAGTTTTTCTTCCTCTTCTTCTTCTTGTTTCATTAAGTCATATAAATCATAAGTGATTTTAACAGATTCAGGTGTGCATTTGCACTTATACTCCTTAAATCTGAACTTTTTATGTAGCCATGACTTTCTATAGTCTCTAGCACTAATTGCATAGACTTCAACTACGGGTGCAAAGTCTCTTTTAGCCAAGATACAAACTTGTTTATAGATGTCTTTATTAGAATCAAGTTCATATTGATTCATTTGTAAATATAAATTATCGTGGACACATTCATCATAAGTTTGAGCAATATAGTAATTTTTCATTTCAATAACCTCCAGAAAAAATATTATTTAGTATTCTTAAAATATTAGTTCCGTTCTTTATATTGAATTAAAAAATCACTGTCAACATGTTCATGTTCCAAAATACCCATATAATCTTCTCCATACTTAGGTGATATATAGTCCTCGTATATGGTGAAAAGTATACAGTATTGATAGTCTTGAACACTTGTAAGAGGTAAATTCACTATATAGTCTTTAGTTGCTACCACAGATAAATAAGTAAACTGAGGAGGGGAGGGCTGGTCTCCAAACTCTCTATAACGGTAAATGGATAAGTAACTATTGGAGCATAAACAAGGTTATGAGTAATTCCATTGTTATTGCTTGATAGTTTATCAAAATGTTCTAGAGCTTTTTCCTTACCCATTACAATAATGCTAATCCAACTTCTATTTTCTGTTTTAGATTCGATTATGTACATTAGTTAACTCCTCAATTGACATATTGACTACTTGAATAATATTATATAATAAAATAAATAATTAGTAAATAATGTAATATATACCAATATTGAACTTTATTTGTGTTAAGATAAAGCATTATTTTATTAATTATCTATAAGATTTGATATTTGTTATATATTAAAGGAGATGAAGTAAATGAATTTAGATGAAATAAAACAACTAGTAAATGAAAGGTATAAAGGAGAGTATAGGATTATTAGAGAAATTGGTGGAAACGAAGAGGTCACAATAAAACATATTGAATGTTATCGTACATGGAGCTTTTCATTAAAATTAGAAACTACAGATTTACTATGTCCTTATTGTTATCCTGAACTACTCAAACAAAAAATAGAAACTTACTTAGATTTAAATCAAATAAGTTATATTACTAATATGGAAATTTTTGATGCTCTTAGTAATACACATCTATATTTTGAATTTTGTCTTCTCAATCAATTTAATTCAGTAATAGGGATAATTGATATAGATAGATTAAAGAATATGAAGGCAGTTATTTTTTTGTTGAAAAACGGGGATACAACACTACATAGTGATATTAATAACAAGAAGAATTATTGTGAATTAAATGATATTCCTTTGTTATTGATATCACATTATGAAATAGAAAAAGTAAATGCGATTTTGGGAGATTTTATTAGTAAAAGCTTATAATTGAGCTTTTCAATTTTTGGTGAGTAAAGATGCTTTATTGAAAGTTTATCAAATGAGAAGAGATACTTAATACTCTTCTCATTTTCATTTATGTAAAATCCTTAATGGATGTAATAGTGGATTTTTTAGTTTTAGATGTATGATTAGCTACTCTTGCCATATGACCTTTCTCTATTTATCCTTCTATTATTAATAGTGTTAATAGCATCACTAATTCGAGTTTTTAGAAATAAAAAAAGGAACCCCTTAAAAGAGGTTCCTTTTTTATGGCTATCAGTCTATGTACCATTCTTATTCTGTTTTTCCAAAAGCAGTATCATATGGATTTTTTCAATAAGTAATGTTTTTCTGGCAAACATGTCTTAACTTTATAAATTAAATTGAGATTTCATTTAGTAGTTATTTAATAAAATTTAAATCCAATTAAAACCAATGACAAAAAACTAGGAATTTTTCTGTTTCTAAACACTCTTGTATTTAACAAGAGTGAATGGAGTGGTTATATTGGAAAATAAACACATTAAAATTGAAGAAGTAGTACCTAAGTTAAGGGAACTTTATATTACTCAAAGTCATACTTTCTTAAAACAACATAGTAATGGTAATTATATCACAATAACAAAAGAAAAAAAATTAATATTGTTTGATAGTATGCTTAAATCTCATATAAAAGGAAATTATACTATAGGAACATTTGGAAGTAGTGAGATGACAAAGTTTATTTGTTTTGATGTAGATTATCAAGACTTGCAATACGCTAAATGGATAACGTATAAAATAATAAATGTATTAGACTCATTTGGTTTGAGTGAATATCATGTAAGTACTAGTGGTAAAAAAGGTTATCATATTGAAATGTTTTTCAGTGATTTAATAAATATTAAGTTAGCAATGAAGTTTTTTCAAATTGTATTAAATGAAGCTAATATAAATAAAGATATTAATGGTAATGTTGAGTATAGACCTTCTACCAATCAAGGTGTTAAATTACCTTTAGGAATCCATCAGATTAGTAAAAATTTCTGCTCATTTTGTGATATAAATAATAGCTTAAAATTTTATAGCAAGAACGAAAGTTATGACTATCTAATGAATATTAAAAAAATTTCACATAAGAGAATTGAAGAAGTAATAACTATTTATGAAGATAGGGTACAGGAAAATAATAAAAGTAGTAATCAAACTCATATTTCTAATAATAGATTTTCTAAACCAATGTTAGCTGTAACAGATAAAAATGAAGATATAGAAGATATATATGAAATGGGTATGAGATATATTAATGAAGGATTAAAAATGACAGGTACAAGACATAATGCTTTGTTAAGCATGGGATTGGTTTACAAAAGTCTCAATTATACTGAAGAAGATACAAAAAGTATTTTAATTGAATGGATGAAAGAACAACCTAAAACAACATATACGACACCACTTCAGGAAGCTTTAAAAGATGCAATAAGAATTGTAGAAGATATATATGCTAAGGATTATATAATAGTTCCAAGTAAATCAGTTACTATTCAAATTCCAAAGAGTTTACTTAAAAAATTCTACAATGAGCTAAACAATGAAAGTGAACGGAAAGTATTATTTTCATTTATAGTACACAAACAAAAATACGCCAATTCTAAAGGCGTATTTTTTGTTTCGTCAAACCAGATAGAAACAATGACAGGATTATCTAGAGCTACGGTGGGGCGTTCGATAAAGAATTTAGAAAAGTTGAATATAATTCAAGTTATAGAAGCAAATCGCAAGCAAGAAGGGACTTATATTAAAAAGCCAAATGTATATAGTGTTACATTTGAAATACCAGAAAAAGAAATTGTGCTAGAAAGAGTACTAACCAAGGATTATGAAGAAGTGAAGAGTTTTTATTACGATTGTGTCAAACATTTTTTTACTAGAGAAGAATTAAAACAGATACTACCGAGAAGACAATTTGAATCACTTGTAAATAAGATAGAAGAACATACTCAGTCCCAATTCTAAACATTATGTAATAGATTTTAGTACCATACAGCTTCCTTCCTATAAATAGGGAAGCTGTAAATTAAATATCTATTATGTATCAAAATGTACATCAAGAACAAGTATAGAAGTTCGAGTGTCATCATATTGCACTGTTCTATGAGTTGATATATGTAATAATCTTTCTACATTATATATAATAACTATCCAGCTATGTATATAGTGTTGAGCTAAAGAGTGTTATAAGTTCCTTCTTATAGACCATAATAATTAAATATCTATTATGTATCAAATTGTACATGAGTAAGTGCAATCCTATTCGTATCGTAAATTTTTTTTTATTAGATTATGGACATAGAAGTATTCGCCCATATCAAAATATGAACTTATGAGTTAAGACTGTAAACTATCCCCGCTCCTATCGTGCGTATAAAAGCCTCTGTTTAAGGTACAAAATATGTTATTAGTCAAACCAAATATTTTTCTATCTACTATTAAAACTCGTATGAAAAACAATGCATGAATAAATTAGTACTAATTTTAGTTGTAAATTTACAATTAGATGTAAAAGTGAAATTAGTAGAGTTTTTAGTATTTAAATCAAGTTCATTATTAATTTCAGAAGTGGTATGCAAATTGATTACATAACTAAAATCAGTATTAGTATGTAAGTCAATTACATTATTCATTTCAGTAATGGTATGTAAATGAATTACGTAAATAAAATAGAATTTTAATTAATTACATGAATAAGAAAGTCTACTAGATAAATAAGACGCAGCTATAGAGTGTGTCTGTTTCTTTTCCTATAACACTTTTCGGTGTCAAAACTTTTTAAGTATTGACACCAAAAGTTTAGTCCAGTATTATTAACGTGTTTAATTGTGTCATAAATTGGTATCAAAATCTAATGGGAATTGAGGAGATACAATTGGCTATTTATGGATATGCTAGAGTCTCAACAAAGGGACAAGACCTTGAAGCACAGATTCAAGCTTTGCAAAATGAGAATGTTGAAGTCATCTATCAAGAAAAATTTACAGGTACGTCTACAGATAGACCTCAGCTTCATAAGTTGCTTGATAAGTTAGAAGTAGGTGACAAGCTCGTTGTAACTAAGCTTGACCGTCTAGCTAGAAATACAAAGGAAGGTATTGAGCTTATTGAGAAGTTGTTTGAAAAGGGTGTAAAGGTTCATGTCCTTAATGTAGGCTTATTAGAAAATACAAGCATGGGAAGGTTCTTCTTAACGACTTTGCTTGCTGTTGCTGAAATGGAACGTAACATGATTATAGAACGTACACAGGAAGGAAAAGCAATTGCTAAACAAAATGCTGACTATAAAGAAGGTAGACCAAAGAAGTATACTCAGTATCAACTAGATGAAGCTATGAAACTTCTAGAGACAATGTCATTTGCACAAGCAGAGAGAGAAATGAATCGCAGAGGAACAATGATTAGTATGAGCACATTGAAAAGAGAGAGTAAGAAGCGAAAAACGAGCTAATCTATATATAAATATCTTATATTTGTATATAATTACAATTAATAGGGGGTGTTTTTATGGAATGCTAGATTGTCAAGCTAAGTGCGACAGCTCTTCCATGAGTGCCTCGTGAGACGTTTTCCATTTGAGACATTTACGTGGTCTGTGATTGATTAAATCTAAAGCACATTCAAGCTCAACTTGGTC
>Ga0182742_1001106_pt1 | contig 36435 bp, 30 predicted proteins | sample eDN5th37CBELigMG_FD_128880 | JGI IMG/M metagenome (GOLD analysis project Ga0182742, IMG submission 128880) | Enriched Miracle-Growth compost microbial communities from Emeryville, California, USA - eDNA 5th pass 37_C BE-Lig MG (version 2)... ... | reverse complement strand
GCAGATGCCGGTGGCGATGACGGCCGAGCACGCGCGCGAACTCGGCGAGGCGCTGCTGCTCGCCGCCAAGGCTGCCCTGATGGGCGAGGCTCCCTCATACGCCGTCAACTGAACGACTTCCCGCTCGGCCTGTCTCCGTCCTGCGGGTCCATGGAATGTCCGTGACGTGCTGAAGGCAGGCGGATAAGCCTCGTCGAAGTCGGAACGCAGCATCGTGTGGAACAGGGAGCAGGCATAGTCTCCGCCTAAAGCATCGGACCCAAAAGTGGCGTTGCACTTTTGGAGGCAATCCGATGCTTTCTCTTCGGATAAGAGCATGGTTCGGTGCGGACCCGAAGTGCCGCACGATGCTCTTATCCGCAGGACACGCCGCGTCGCCATAGCAACACCGGATCGGCGATCGGTTCGAGATGCTGGCGGGCTCAGGCGCGTCGAAACCGCCCGGAAGCGTCATACGCCTTTTCAGCATGGCTGCGCGACGCCACGGCAATGGAAGCCGAGGACGCGCGGAGTTCCTCCGAGATAATACTCCTCTACGTCCTGAATGGAGAAGCCGGCTTGCTGCAGGATCTCCACCACCGGCCGCGTGAGGTTGCAGCCCACCGCAAGCGAGCGCCAGATCGGGTTCAGGCGGTGCTGCCAGCGGGCCACGTCCTCTTCGGGCGACAATCCATGCTCCAGGAAAAGCACCCGGCCGCCAGGCTTGAGGACGCGCCGCACCTCCCTGAGGGCCTGTTCGGGATCCTCGACCGAGCACAGGGTGTAGGTGATCACGGCCGTGTCGATGGTCTCGTTGTCCAGGGGCAGCGCCTCGGCTGACGCCCGTACGATTTCCAGAGGCACAGGGCTGTTGCGGCGGCGTGCTTCGCCGAGGCGGAGGAAGGAATCGTTCGGCTCGACGCCGATGACCTTTGTCACAGTGAGCGGATCGTAGAACGGCAGGTTCAGCCCTGATCCCATGCCGATCTCGAGGACCAGGCCGCTTGCGAGAGGAATGATCCGCTCGCGCTCCCCCGTGATATCGTCCATGGCGCAGAGGCAGCTGACGAGTTTAGGGCCAATATAACGAGAATAGATGCTCATCGCCGTTTCCTGTCAGGACGAATTCCGTGGAGGACCCGCGCTCTCACGGCAGCACTTGCGCTAACCGTAATAGGCATCGAAAGGCTCGGGCCCGATCTCCTGCGGCATCCGCGCATCCGGTCCCGCTGGCAGCCGACTGCTCCGCACCTGCGTGAAGGCCTCCTTCATCACCACGGAGAAGGGGCGGCCGGGCCAGATTGGCCTCTCGACCAAGGCACGCGTGAACCAACCATAAGGCAAAATTTCAGCGTCGCTTGGCGAAGCAACTTTCCGCATGATGACATGCCTCCAGGCATATTTGATGGTAGATTAGGCCTGACCGAGACCCGACTGATGCCGATGACGGCGGGACTGGCTGCCGATCATCGTCACCGTTGATGATGTGCCGCTTGTGCCTGGATTTCTGTGACATCAGTCACATTGCCGCCGCTGCCATCGTCATGGATGAGGGAGCGTTCATGGCCGGACCGCACAATCTCGCGCTTCTGCTCAAGGCCAATCCCTTCTTTGCGGGACTTGGCAGCGAGGCCATCGAAGCCATCGCAATCCTGTGCGTCTCCAAGCGGCTCGATGCGGGCGAGACGCTCTTTCTCAAGGGCGACCCGGGAGATGCGCTCTACGCGGTGCGGCGCGGGCAGATCCGCATCGCGACGAGCGGTCCCTCCGGCAGGCGCTTGACACTGAACCTGCTCGGCCCCGGGGACGTCTTCGGCGAAGTCGCCCTGCTCGATGGGCGACCGCGCACCGCCGACGCCGTCGCGACCGAGCCGACGGAACTCTACACGGTTCTCCGGCGGGACTTCTTCAACCTCCTCGAACGGCGCCCCTCTGTCGCGGTCCGCATCATCGAACTGCTCTGCGAGCGCATCCGCTGGATGAGTCTGCGGATGGAGGAACGCTCATTGCTGCCGTTGGAAACCCGGCTGGCACAGCGCCTTGTCGCGCTCAGCGAGGATTTCGGCCACGAGCTGCATGTCAGCCAGGAGGAACTGGCCGTCTTCGTCGGCGCGAGCCGCGAGAGCGTGAACCGTCAGCTGCAGACCTGGCGCCGTCTGGGATGGATCGAGTTGAGTCGCAACTGCATCCGCGTGCTCCACCCTTCCTGCCTGTATCGACCTCCCGCCGACGAGGGCGAAGCCCTCACGCGCGATTCCGTGTGATCCGCATCACGGAAGGATCCAAGACCCGCGCCCAGAATGCAGGCCTTGGCTCCGAGAGGAGATGAGCGATGACCCTGTATCGATCCAACCTGCCGCAGCTCGCCGGCAGCGACTTCCTGACGGATGGCGGTCTCGAAACGAGCCTTATCTTCCATTACGGGATCGACCTGCCCTGCTTTGCGGCCTTTCCGCTCGTCACGAGCGAGGACGGGCGCGAGACATTGAGAAGCTACTTCAAGCCTTATCTCGAGACCGCAAGGCAGAGAAAGCTCGGCTTCATTCTCGATACCGTCACATGGCGCGCCAATGCGGATTGGGGCGCGAAGCTCGGCTATTCGGCGGAAGCATTGGCAGGGGTCCTGCGCATGTCGGTTGCGTTCGCTTGCGAGCTGCGCGAGACCTATGCCACGGCGAACTCGCCCATCGTGATCAACGGCATTCTCGGACCGCGGAGCGACGGCTACAGGGCCGGCGATCGCATGAGCCCGAAGGAAGCGGAGCGATATCACGAAGCTCAGATCGAGGTCTTTCACGCTACGCAAGCCGACATGGTGAGCGCGGTGACGCTGACCTATCCCGAAGAGGCCATCGGAATCGTACGCGCGGCGCAAGCCCATGGCATGCCGGTCGTAATCTCCTTCACCGTGGAAACCGACGGCCGCCTGCCATCGGAAGAGACGCTACAGGACGCGATCGAGCAGGTCGACGCAGCCACGGGATCGGGCCCGGCCTATTACATGATCAATTGCGCCCATCCCACGCATTTCGAAAGCACAATGGCGGGCCACGGCGCATGGCTTGGCCGGATCAGGGGCATTCGAGCCAACGCCTCGACCATGAGCCATGCGGAGCTCGATGCGGCGACCGAGCTGGACGCAGGCGACCCGGAAGACCTCGGGCGCCATTACCGGGCGCTGCGCCACAGGCTGACGCAGCTTCGCGTCCTGGGCGGCTGCTGCGGAACGGACCACCGCCACATCGCGGCGATCTGCGAGGCCTGTCAGCCGCGCGCCGCTGAGCCTCGCGAAGCCCTGGCGGCGGCGGGCGTTTCGATGCGGGCTTGATGCCGATATATCGGAACTAACCCTTAAGGAGTGTGCGAACGCAAAAGAGTTGGGAGCCGCGGTATCGGGGCATAGTATGGTTGCAGCAGCGAAACTCACAAGCAAGGCATAAGCCCGCGGCACAATGTGAGAAGGACAAGCGTCCGCCAAAGGCAGTCGAACGTTCAGTCGATCGGATTATGCCATGTTACGACGTTTCGAACACGCGCGATCTCGGATCCGGGAAGCAGCACTGACCTGCCTCATCCTCTGTGCCCTGATGGTTATGCCATCGGCAGGAGGCACGCGCGCGCAGGAAGGCGCCAGAAGAGTCCTCCATGTCGATTCCTACCATGCGGGCAATTTCTGGAACGACAGGATCGTGGCCGCTCTCCAGGAAAGCCTGAGCGGGAAGGCCATCGAGCTTCGTGTGTTCCACATGGATACGAAACGGCGCCCGTCGGAAGGCGACATTCGCGCATCCGCCCTGGAGGCCATGCGGATCATCGACGAGTTCAAGCCGGATGTGGTCACGACGAGCGATGATCCCGCCGCGCAATATCTCGTCATGCCCTATCTGCGCGACGCCGCGGTTCCGGTCGTCTTCTGCGGCCTGAACTGGGACGCCTCGGCCTATGGCCTCCCATACCGCAACACCACCGGCATGGTGGAGGTCTCCCCCATTCCACAGATCCTGCGGCTGCTGCGCCGTCATGCGCGTGGTCCGAGGCTCGGTTTCCTGGCCGAGGACACGGAAGTCAAACGCAAGGAGCTCACCTATCACGAGAGGCTTTTCGGCGTCAGCTACGACAAAGTCTATTTCGTGAGCTCGTACGCGGCGTGGAAGGATGCGTTCCTGCGCGCTCAAAAGGAAGTCGACATGCTCATGATCCTCGGTGTCGGCGCGGTCCCGGATTGGGACCTCGCCGATGCCCGCCGCCTCGCGGAGGAAAGAAGCGAGATCCCGAGCGGCACGGATTTCGAATGGCTGACGGCGGTCAGTCTCATTGGCGTGGTGAAAAGCCCGCAGGAACAGGGGCGCTGGGTCGGCCAGGCGACGCTTCGCATTCTCGACGGTGTTCAGCCCAGCGACATCCCCCTCTCCTATAATCGCGAAGGCGAGCTGTTCTTCAATGACAGGATCGCCCGAAGGCTCGGCACGAAGGACATTCCTCCCCTCGCCAGGGCCGTTCCATGACCAGTCACGCACCGATCGAACCCCGCAAGGTGTCCAGTCCCAAGCGTTCGCTCACCCTGCTGACGCTCCGCAAGATCGCCATTCGCATCAGCCTCGTCGTCGCTGCCGCCACCATCTTGAGCTACTGGCACGTGAAGACGGGTTTCGAGCAGCAGGCGATCGAAAGCCTGGAACGCTATGTCGAACAGAGGCGCGTGCGGGAAAGCGCCATCTTCGATCTCGCCAGCAGCAACATCCAGACCTTCGCGGACAGCTATCTGCGCGAGATCAGCCAGATGGACCCGCAAGGGGCCGAACAGCGCTTCTCCTCGCTTTTCGAGCAGCGCCCCGACGGTACAATGCGGCTGACGGAGAACGTCTTCAAGACCTACGGCGTCACAGGATTCATCGGCAAGAATGTGATGATCGAGCGCGATCTCAAGCGGCGGCTCGTGGTGGCATTCGACCTGATCACGCAGTTCGGCCCGGCCTGGAAGAGCCAGTTCGCCAACCTGTATGTAATGACGCCGGAGGGCGCCGTTCTCATGTACTGGCCCGATCAGCCCTGGGCCCTGCGCGTCGGGGACTGGGAGATCGCGGGCAAGCTGAACCTGCTCTCCGACAGGAAGGAGGGGGTGCTCGTCGCAGGCACCGGATCCGCCGGCAGCTCCGTGAAGGAACGCTGGTCCGAGCTCTACTTCGATTACGGCATCAACGACTGGCTCGTTTCGGTGACGCGCCCTGCCCTGCTCGATGGGCGACCCGCCATCCAGATCGGGCAGGACATCCTCGTTCACGACCTGATCGGGCGCGCCGTGAGCACGGACCTCGACGGCACCTACAACATCCTCTTCTCCGAAGAGGGGCGGATCATCGCTCATCCGCGCTTCATGGATGCCATCCAGGCGCGCAGCGGATCGCTTCCCATCTCAGAGACCGGAGACCCGCGCCTGGAGGAGATCTATCGCCTGTCGATCGAGCATTCGCCCCAGAAGACCGTCATTCGCAATCAGAGTGACAACGAGGTCGTCGCCGTCACGAAACTCAGCGGACCGGCCTGGACGCTGGCCACCGTCTATCCGCTGGATCTCGCGGCCCAAAGCGCCTGGAAGACCGCCCGTCTCATTCTCCTCATGGGTGCCTTGGCGCTCGTTCTAGAGATCGCGATCCTAAGCTCGACCCTCAGAAGCCAGATCGCCGTGCCCCTTCGCCTCCTGGTGCGCGCGACCAGCTCCGTGGCCAAGGGTCAGTTCAAGACCCACCTCAATCTGAAGCGCGACGACGAGATCGGCGAGCTGGCGGAGGCCTTCACGACGATGGCCCGGCAGATCGACGCACGCGAAACGGCCCTCAGCGAACGCAGCGCCAGCCTCGCTAAGCTGAACGAGGAGCTGGCCCACGAATTGAGCGAGCGCGAACGGGCCGAGCGCGAGCTGGCGCGTCACCGCGAGCTCAACGCGCTTCTCGACACGATCGATTACGGCATTCTCTTCCTGAGCCCCGACCTCAAGATCCGCCTCGCCAACCGCGCCTACAAGGAGATGTGGGCCGTGCAGGAGGAGCAGCTCACCAAGGGCACGCCCATCCGGGACGTAGTCGCCCATCACAGCAGGGCCATGGGCATCGAGCCCGAATACGAGGAAGCCTTCATCGAGCGCAGCATGGAGGACATCCGGCATTGCGACGAATCCCCGATCGAGATCCAGTCGCCGAACAATCACGTGCTTCGCTACCATTGCGTGGCCCTCGCCGATGGCGGCCGCATGCTCACCTATGTGGACATCACCGAGCAGAAGCGCGCTCTTGATGCCATTGCGGTCGCCGAGCAGCGGCAGCGGCGTCTCCTGGAGCTTGCTCCCTTCCCGCTGGTGGTGACGCGGATCTCGGACGGGCGCATCCTCTACGCCAATGCGCGCACGGCGGAGGCCATCGGCCTCACGCAGGAGGAATTGCGGGGAACCCCGGCTCCAGACTATTACGCGAACCCTGCCGATCGCGAACGCATCTTGAAGATCCTGTCGCAGGAGGGCCGCGTCCAGGATGTGGAGGTTCTTCTCCAGCGCCCCAATGGCACCTTGTTCTGGGCCCTGGTGAACGCGACATTCGCCGATTACGAATCCGCCCCGGCGCTCCTCTTCGCCTTCAACGACATCACCGAACTGAAGCAGCGCGAGGCGCAGCTCAAGCAGGCGAAGAAGGAAACCGAAGCGGCGCTGCGCGACCTCAACGCGGTTCTCGAAACCATTCAGTACGGCATCCTGTTCCTCGACCCCGACTACCGCATCCGCCTCGCCAACCGCGCGTATCGCGAGATCTGGCAGATGCCGGAAGGGTTCTATGAAAAGGCCCGCTCCCTTGAAGACGACATGGAGAAGAGCCGGGAGCTCGGCAGCTACGACGTGTCCGATGAGGAATGGGAATCCTACAAGACAAGGCGCGTCGCGGAGATCAAGAGCGGCGCCAGCCTCATGACCGAGATGCGCCTGAAGAGCGGCCAAGTTCTTCAGTACCGCATCATCGCCCTCCCCGACGGCGGGCGCATGCTCACCTATTTCGACATCACCGACCTGAAGCGGTTCGAGGACGTGCTGCGGCAGGCAAAGGAGCAGGCCGAGGAGGCAAGAGAGCAGGCCGAGGAGGCGAGCCAGGCCAAGTCGCGCTTCCTGGCGAATGTGAGCCACGAGCTTCGCACACCGCTCAACGCTGTGCTGGGCTACACCGAGCTGCTGATCGACGGCCTCTATGGCGACCTGCCCGAGAAGGCGCATGGCGTTCTCACCCGCGTGCAGGTGAACGGAAGGCATCTCCTCGCCCTGATCAACGACATTCTCGACCTGTCGAAGATCGAGGCGGGCGAGCTCATGATCGTCCCCGAGCCCTATTCTGTCCCGGATCTCGTCCGCGCCGTCGTGACGACGGCAGAGCCCCTCGCCAGGGCGAAGGGAATTGCCTTGAGCGTTTCTCTTCCCGAGAACCTGCCCTTCGGCAGCGGCGACGAGCGCAGGCTGACCCAAGTGCTGGTCAACCTCGTCGGCAACGCCATCAAGTTTACGGACCAGGGCTCGGTGGACGTATCAGCCGGAGTGGAGAACGGACGGCTGAAGATCGCCATCAAGGACACGGGCATCGGCATCTCGCCCAAGGATCAGAAGCTCATCTTCGAGGCGTTTCAGCAGGGCTCCAACGCCGTGAATGGAGGCACCGGAACCGGCCTTGGGCTTACGATTTCGAAGCGCATCGTGCAGATGCATGGCGGCGCGATCCATATCCAGTCGGCCGTAGGCCAAGGCTCGACCTTCATCCTCGATCTCCCTCTGGCGAACCGTGCAACGGAGGCCGCCTGATGGGCAAGCGGATCCTGATCGTGGAGGATACCGAGGACAACAGGCGCATCCTGCGCGACCTCCTGGCCCATGCCGGCTTCGAGATCTACGAGGCCCATGACGGCCGGGCAGCGGTGGCGGCAGCGGAGGAGTTCAGGCCCGACCTGATCCTGATGGATATCCAGCTTCCCCTGCTCGACGGCTACGAGGCCATCCGACACATCAAGGCCAGCACTGCGGCTCAGCCGCCCCCGATCATCGCCGTGACGTCCTATGCGCTCTCGGGAGACGAGGAAAGAGCCTGGGCGGCCGGGTGCGACGGCTACATCGCCAAGCCCTTCAGCCCTCGTCAAATCCTCGCGAAAATTCGCGAGCTTCTGGAATGATCCTCCATGCGCGAACGCCCTCTCATCCTGGTGGTCGACGACGTCGAGGAGAATGTCGAGATCGTCCGGGTGCGCCTGGAAGCGCAGGGATACGAAATCGCGACCGCCCCCAACGGGCTCGAGGCGCTGGAGCAGGCTAGCCGGCTTCGCCCCGACCTGATCCTGCTCGACGTCATGATGCCCGGGATGGACGGCATCGAGGTGACCAGGCGCCTCAAGAGCGATGAGGCCCTCCGCGCCATCCCGGTCGTTCTGCTGACCGCCAAGTCCGGCATCAAGGACGTTGTCGCGGGCCTCGATGCCGGAGGCGACGATTATCTCACCAAGCCTTTCGAACCCGCCACCCTCGTGGCGCGGGTGCGGTCCCTGTTGAGGATCAAGACGCTCTATGACACGGTTCAGGCGCAGGCGGCCGAGCTGGCCGTCCTGAACCGGGACCTGCAGGCGCGGGTGAAGCAGCAGGTGGAGGAACTCGAACGGCTGCGCGATCTCAGGCGCTTTCTGGCTCCGCAGATCGCCGACACGATCGCGTCGAAAGGCGGCAACGCCGAGCTTCTCGAACATCACCGCCGGGAGATCGTCGTGCTCTTCTGCGACCTGCGCGGCTTCACCAGCTTTGCCGAACTTGCCGCGCCGGAGGAGGTCATGGCCCTCCTGAAAGCCTACCACTCGACGCTCGGCCCGCTGATTCATGCGGCGGAAGGAACACTGGAACGGTTTACGGGCGACGGCATGATGATCTTCTTCAACGATCCCATCCCCTGCGCCGACCCGGCCGCCCGTGCGGTGCGCCTCGCCATCGCCATGCGCGACGACACCCAGTCGCTGGCGCGCGATTGGAGGCTGCGCGGCTATTCCATCGGCTTCGGGATCGGGATCGCGCAGGGATACGCGACGCTCGGGCGGATCGGCTTCGAGGGCCGGTTCGACTATGCGGCGATCGGCACAGTGACGAATGTCGCGGCCCGCCTCTGTTCGGAAGCGCGGGACGGGCAGATCCTCGTGACGCAGCGCATCGCGACCGAGGTGGAGGACATGGCGGCAGCAACCTCCCTCGGCGACTTTCAGCTGAAGGGCCTGAGCCGGCCCATCCCGATCTACAACATCGAGGGACTTAAAGCGTGAGGGCCTCGCTCCACTCGGCCACCGTCTGCCTGGAGCCCTTGGCGTAGAGTTGCTTGAGCGCGGCGGTCACGGGCCCGGTGAAGCGCGTGTCGGCCGGAAGGTCATCGCCGAAGATCTCCCGCAGAGTGAACAATTCGCGCGCCAGACGCTCCGGATTCCCCTCGGCCCGATCCGCCGTCTGCCGCAGGCGCGCGGCCATGGGGTCGCGCACGTCGATGGGAGCGCCCTTCTCGTCGATGCCAGTCGCGTAGCGCATCCAGGCGGCCACGCCGAGCGCGAGCCGCCCGATGGGGGCATCCTGGCGCAAACGGTCGCGGACGGTGCCGAGCAGGCGTTGCGGCAGCTTCTGCGATCCGTCCATGGCGATCTGCCACGTCCGGTGCCGCAGCGCCGGGTTCTTGAACCTCTCGATGAGCGCGCGCTTGTAGGCGGCAAGATCGGCGCCCGGCGGCATGTGGAGCGTGGGTGTCACCTCCTCGTTCATCAGCCCCGCGATCAACCGCTCGAAGGCCGGATCGGCCATCGTGTCCGCCACCGTTTCGTATCCGGCCAGATAGCCTAGATAGGCGAGCGTCGAATGGCTCCCGTTGAGGAGCCGCAGCTTCATGTGCTCATAGGGCTCCACATCGGCGACGAATTCCGCGCCGGCGCGCTCCCAGGCCGGGCGCCCCTGGGGGAAACGATCCTCGATCACCCATTGGGTGAACCGCTCGGTCACCACCGGCCATGCGTCGGTGAGGCCCAGTCGCTCGCGGATGCGCCCGCGATCCTCGTCGCTGGTGGCCGGAACGATCCGGTCGACCATGGTCGACGGACAGGCCACCTCGTCCGCGACGAAGCGCCCGAAAGCGGCATCCGACAGTTCCGCGAAGCGCGTGAGAACGCGTTTGACGGTGCGGCCGTTGGACGGAAGGTTGTCGCAGGTCAGGACCGTGAAGGGAGGCACCCGGGCGATCCGCCGCCGGCGCAGGGCCTCGGCCAGGAAGCCGAGCGCGGAACGGGGCAGATGCGGGTTCCGCAGGTCGTGCACCACGTCCGGATGTGCCTCGTTCAGCGTGCCCGTCGCCGGATCGTGGCAATAGCCCTTCTCGGTCACGGTCAAAGAGACGATTCGGGTTTTCGGGTCGGCCATGACGCGGAGCAGGTCCTCGACGGCCTGCGGCGCCACGATGACGCGCCGGATCGCGCCGATGACCCTGAGCGCCTCCCCCTCGCCCGAGCGCACGGAGAGCGTATAGAGACCGTTCTGCGGCTCCAGCGCATCGTAGGTATCGGGGCTGCGCAGGCTCGCCGCCACGATGCCCCAGTGCGGATCCTGCTCCAGGATGTCGTCTACATAGACCGCCTGGTGGGCGCGATGGAACGCCCCCACCCCGAGATGGACGATGCCTGTCTCGATCGCGCGGCGGTCATAGCGGGGACGCGCGACGGAGGGCGGCAGATCGGCAAGCGTGGCTTCGCTCAAACGCTTCGGCATGACATCCTCAATGCGCAGGCTGCTGCTTGGCGCGGGTGACGATCTGCGTGGGATTGACGAAGCGCAGAGCGATGATGAGCCACACCAGCGTGGTCGCCATGTAGACCACAGCCATGGCGTCGATGGACTGCACGGCGCGAACGCCCGCGGCGAAAACCGCATAATAGAGCGCTACGACCAGGGTCTGGCTCGTCGGTCCCGCGACCAGGAAGGTCAGCTCGAACATCGCGATGGTGCGCACCAGGACCAGCAGCAGCGCCGCCAGGATGCCCGGAAGCAGCAGCGGCAGCAGCACATGGACGAAGAGCTTGAACGTGTTGGCTCCGAACACACGGGCCGCCGCTTCGATCTTGGGATCGATCTGCTCGATGAACGGGATCATGACGAGGATCACGAAGGGAACCGTCGGCACGAGATTGGCCACGACGACGCCCCAGAACGTGCCCGCGAGACCCGTCTGATAGAGAACGGTCGCCAGGGGAATGCCGAAGGTGATCGGCGGGATCAGGAGCGGCAGCAGGAACAGCAGCACCAGCAGGCGCTTTCCGGCAAAGTCGCGGCGCGCGAGCGCATAGGCTGCGGTCACGCCGAGCACTCCCGAGATCACGACCACCAGGCCGACGACCTGGAAGGTGACGATCAGGATGTCCCAGAGCTGGAACTCGTTCCAGGCGGAGGAATACCACCGGGTCGTCCAGCCGAGCGGCAGCCAGGTGCCGAGCCAGCGGGTCGCGAAGGAGCTCGTGACCACCGTCGCGATCATGGCCAGAAGATTGAGGATGAAGAAACCGACCAGGCTCCAGACAGCCACGGCCCACAGCTTCGCGCCCAGTGTCGTGTCGCGGATCATCGTCTCACCCTTTCGCGCCGGAGGCGGGGCCACGGTAGAACAGCCCGCGGGACGCGAGCACCAGCACGACGATGCCGAGCTGGACGAAACCCATGATCATCGCCACCGCGGAGGCCATGGAGTAGTCGTATTCCTCGAAGGCGGCCTGGTAGGCCGCAATCGAGATCACGCGGGTCGAGCCGGCGGGCTCGCCGAGCAGAACCGCCGACGGGAAGACCGAGAAGGCCTGCACGAAGGACAGGCAGAACGTGATGGCGAATCCCGGCATCAGAAGCGGCAGGTAGATATGGAGGAAACGCTGCCACGCGCTCGCTCCGAGAGTCGCCGCCGCCTGCTCCAGCGCCGGATCGATGCCGGTGACATAGGACAGGGTGAGCAGGAACGTGAACGGGAATCCCGTGATCAGCAGAGAGGCGAACACGCCCCAGTAGTTATGGACGAGCCGCAGGGGCTGATCGATGAGCCCGAAGGTCATGAGGGTGCGGTTGAACCATCCCTGCGGGCCGAGATAGTTCAGGAGCCCCTCCGCCACCAGAACCGTACCGAGGGTGATCGGCAGAACCAGGATCGTCGTCAGGAGGCGCTGCCGCCGCATGAGCCGCACGCGGAAGGAAATCGGCACGGCCAGCAGCAGGTTCAGCAGCGTGACCGGAATGGACAGCCAGAGCGTGTTGGCGATCGTGTCGTACAGGTAGGAATCGGAGAAGAAGCGCTGGTAATTGGCGAGCCAGCCGCCGTTCTTCGGCTCGAAGGAGAGAATGAACCCGAAGGCGAACGGATAGACGAAGAGCAGCAGGCTGAAGATGGCCGCGGGGACCACCAGCAGGGTGACGGCGTCGAAGCCCTTGGCGGCCAGCCGCTGCCGCAGGTTGGGTCCGTGTTCGAGACGGGTCGTGGGTGCGAGTGCCTCCATTACGCCCTCCCCTTGATGGGCTCGGCGAAGACGAGGACGCGCTCGTCGTCGGCCCGCAGGTGGATTGTCGATCCGATGTCCACGGGCTGATGGGAGCGGAAAACGAAATCGAGCCCGCCTTCGGAATGAGCCGTTCCGACAAATTCACGGCCCCGGTATTCGATGGTATCGACCTTGACCTTGAGCGCGTTGCCGCCAGCCTCGCCAAGGACGAGATCGTCCGGACGGATCGCCGCATAGGCGGTCGACCCCACGGAGAGAGTCTCGCGCGCGACGCCGCTGATCCGCGAGCCCTCCACATCGAGAAGCGCCCGGCCGCCCTCGACCGACACGACGGTTCCCTTCAGTTTGTTGCGGAAGCCCATGAAGTCCGCGACATCGAGATGGGCCGGCGCTTCATAGAGCTCCTTCGGGGTTCCCACCTGGCGGACGACGCCGTCGCGCAGCACCACGATGCGGTCGGCCAGCGACAGGGCCTCGTCCTGATCGTGCGTGACGTAGATCGTCGTCGCCCCGAGCTCGTTGTGGATGCGCCGGATCTCGGCGCGCATCTCGAGGCGCAGCTTCGCGTCGAGGTTCGACAGCGGCTCGTCCATGAGAACGAGCGGCGGCTCGATGACGATGGCGCGGGCGATGGCCACACGCTGCTGCTGGCCGCCAGACAGCTGGCCCGGCAGCTTGTTCTCCTGCCCCTGAAGGCGGACGAGGCTGAGCGCCTCGTTCACCTTCCGGTTGATTTCCGCCTTGGGGACGCCACGCATCTTGAGGCCGAAGCCGATGTTCTGGCGAACATTGAGATGGGGAAAGAGCGCATAGTTCTGGAAAACCATTCCGAACCCGCGCTCTTCGGGACGCAGCGTGTCGATCCGGTTCTTGTCGAGCCAGATCGCGCCACCCGTGACGGGGAGAAGACCCGCGATGCAGTTCAATGTCGTCGACTTGCCGCAGCCCGACGGTCCGAGCAGGGCGATGAACTCGCGCCGCTGGATGGTCAGGGAGACGTCGCGCAGGGCGTTGAGCGCCCCGAACTCGCGGCTGACGCGGTCGAGCCGAACTTCGTTGAACTGTGAGAGAGCTATCGTCATCGCGGGTCCTCAGATTTACTTACGCTTTGATCCGCCGATCTGCTCGTCCCACATGCGGAACGCGACCACCATCTGCTCCGGCTGGAGCGGCAGCTCGATCGGGTTTTCGGCGATCCACTTCTCGTATTCGGGGCGACCATATTCCTTGATCGCGGCCTGGCTTTCCGGCGGAGCCATGTCGAGAGTGACGTCCTTCACGGCGGGGCCGGGATAGAAGTAGCCTTCGTCGTAGGTGTAGGCCTGCTGTTCCTTCGTGAGGAGGAAGTTCATCAGGTCGATGAGAACGGCGACCTTCTCGTCCGACAGGCCCTTCGGGATGCACATGTAATGCGCGTCGGCGACCCAGTGGAAGCCCTTGAGAGCCGCCACCTTCGCTTCCTTCGGAACGACCCCGAGGACGCGCGGATTGATGTCCCAGCCGGTGGTCGAGACCGTCATGTCGCGCGAGCCTTCGCCCAGCTCCTTCATGACTGCGCCGGTTCCGGAGGGATAATACTCGATGTTCTGGCCCAGCTCCTTGAGATAGGCCCAGGTCTTGTCCCAGCCCTTCGCCGGATCCTGCGGATTGCTGTCGCCCAGGAGATAGGGAAGCCCCATCAGGAAGGTGCGGCCGGGTCCGGAATTCGCCGGACGGGCATAGATCAGCCGGTTCGGATTCTCCTTGGTCCAGGCCAGCAGCTCCTCGGCGGTGGTGGGCACGTTCTTGACCTTGTCGGGCATGTATTCGAGCAGTGGGCCCGACGGATAATAGGTGACGACGACGCCCTGCCCCTTCGCCAGCGTCTGCATCTTGGCGGCGGCCGGAAGATAGATGTCATCGAGCTTCGGCAGCGCGCTCGCATGCTGCGGAATCAGATCCACCCAGAGCTTCTGGTCGATGCCGGCGGAAAGCGCGTCCGTGCCGGTGAGCACGAGGTCGATGTCGACGCGGCCCGCATCCTGCTGCGCCTTGAGCTTGCCCGCGAGCTCCGGAGCCGGAGCCTTGGTGAAGGTGATGCGGGACACGAGTTCCGGCTTCGCCTTGCGGTAATTCTCGATGGCCTTCTGGGTCAGCGCCAGGTTGCCAGCCACGTCGATGACGTTGAGCGCGACCGGGCTCTTCGGCAGCGCCAGCTGGGCAAAGCTCTTCCCTCCGAACGCGGCCACGCCGGCCGCGCCGGCCACACCGCCCACGAAGGTTCGTCTGGTGATCGGATTCGTCATGTCTTCCTCCCGTTTTCTGTGCGACTGGCCTCTTTGCCGGCCAAGTCCGTTCTCACAGCCTGTAGGCCTCTTTTGCGAGGCGGTATGCGAGGTCGTAGGCCAGCTCGTGCGCTTCGTCCTCGTCGAGGCGATGCGTGGTCACCAGCTGGCTCAGGAAAGCGCAATCGACGCGGCGCGCCATGTCGTGGCGGGCGGGAATCGACAGATAGGCCCTCGTATCGTCGTTGAAACCCACCGTGTTGTAGAAGCCGGCCGTCTCCGTCGTGAGCTCGCGGAAGCGGCGCATGCCTTCCGGCGCATCGAAGAACCACCAGGCGGGCCCGAGCCTGAGCGCCGGGTAATGTCCGGCGAGGGGCGCGAGCTCGCGCGAGTAGCTCGTCTCGTCGAGGGTGAAGAGAATGAGCGTGAAGCCGCGCTCGTTTCCGAACCGGTCCAGAAGCGGCTTCAAGGCGCGGACATAATCCGTGCGGGTGGGAATGTCGGCTCCCATGTCGCGGCCGAAGCGACCGAAAATCGCATCGTTGTGGTTGCGGAACGAGCCGGGATGGATCTGCATGACCATGCCGTCCTCGATGCTCATGGCGGCCATTTCCGTGAGCATCTGAGCGCGGAACAGCTCGGCCTCCTCGGCGCCGGCATCGCCCGTGAAGACCCGGCGGAACAAGGCCTCCGCGTCCGCCCGCGACAGGTCGGCGGTGCGCGCCGTCGGGTGCCCGTGATCGGTCGAGGTCGCACCGTAGGACCGGAAGAACGCGCGCCGCTTGCGGTGCGCCTCCAGATAGCCGTCCCAGGTGGAGGTGTCGCAGCCCGTGATCTCCCCGAAGCGGACGAGATTATCCCGGAAGCCTTCGAATTCGGGATCGACCACCGGATCGGGTCGATAGGCGGTGACGACGCGCCCTCCCCAACCCGATCGGCGGATGGTTTCATGGTGCTTCAGGGGATCGAGCGGGCTCTCCGTCGTGGCGATGGCTTCGATGCGGAAGCGCTCGAACAGGGCGCGCGGGCGGAATTCCGGCGTGCGCAAGGCCGCATCGATCCGGTCGTAATAGGCATCGGCGTTGTCGGCGCAGAGGCGCTCCGTGAATCCGAAGAGGGTCGCGAAGGTATGGTCGAGCCACGCCCGCGTGGGCGTGCCGCGGAACAGATGGTAATGCGCGGCGAAGCGGCGCCAGATCGCCCGGGGATCGCGCTCGACCGGCTTGCCGTCCCTGGTGGAAACGCCCAGTTCCTCGAGGCTCACACCCTGGCTGTAGAGCATCCGGAAAATGTAGTGATCGGGAATGACGAACAGCGTCGCCGGGTCCGGGAAAGGCTCGTTCTCGGCATACCAGCGCGGATCCGTATGGCCATGCGGCGAGACGATCGGCAGGTCGCGGATTCCCTCGTAGAGCCTTCGCGCCACGTCCCGCGCGGCAGGCTCGATGGGGAACAGCCGGTCCGGATGGATCAGCATAAAACTCTCCCTGGGCATTTCGGCTCGACCTTACGGGTCGCTTTTCGAGATCGTAGCTGGAGATTAGAGCGAACGGATGCGCTTTGCAATGGCCTACTAGTATGGTAGTGTGCCACTTATGACTAATAGACCTGCCCTTGCGAAGATCGATACAAGCCGTGAACCCATGGCCCGGCAGGTCACGCGCGCGCTCCGTCACGCCATCGTGACCATGCAGATTTCGCCAGGGGAGATGCTGTCTGAGCAGGACCTCGCGCAGAAATTCGGGGTCAGCCGCTCGCCGGTCCGGGAAGCGCTGATCAAGCTGAGCGAGGCCGGGCTCGTTCGGGTTCTGCCCCAGCGCGGAACGCAGGTGGTCAAGATTTCGCGAGCGGGGGTCGAGGATGCCCGCTTCATCCGGGAGGCGGTGGAATGCGCGGTCGTCCGCGAGGCGGCGCTGAGGGCGACGCCCGTCATGCTGGCCGAACTGAACGCCAGCCTCACCCGGCAGCGCCGCGCGCAACGCTCCGCCTCGACGGAGGAGTTCCTTGCGCTCGACGAGGAGTTTCATCGCCTTCTCGCCGAGACGGCGGGACGCCCGGCGGCATGGCGGATGATCGAGGACATCAAGCCGCAGATGGACCGCGTGCGGTTTCTCGACATGTCGAAAGCCATTCCGCGCCATGTGGTGCTCGCGCAGCACGTGGTCATCGTAGACGCCATCAAGGAACAGGATCCGGCGGCCGCACAGGAAGCCATGTATCATCATCTGAGCGAAATCCTGCGCACGCTGCCGGAACTCGCCGCGCAGCATCCGCATCTTTTCGAATCGGAAACCGAAGCGTCTCCGGATGTTCTCAGCGCCTGAGCATTCGATCGTCATGAACAGGCGCCGTCGGAAGGATTGACGATGTTGGACAAACCGACCTTGGCCCCGCGGATCGTGCGCCTGCACGAGCGCGACAATCTCGTGGTCGCCGTCGATCCCATCCAGCCCGGATCGGTCGTGCATGGGGTCGCGGCCAAAGACCGCGTGCCCAAGGGCCACAAGATGGCCATCGCGACGATCGCCCAGGGCGAACCCATCCTCAAATTCGGTCAGATCATCGGCTTCGCATCGAAGCCCGTCGCACCCGGCGAATGGCTCCACGAACACAACGTGGAAATGCACGCCTTCGCCCGAGATTACCATTTCGCCAAGGACGCCAAGCCCTCGTCGGTGCTGCCGGTCGAAGCGCAGGCGACCTTCCAGGGCTACCGCCGCGCGAACGGAAAGGTCGGGACACGCAACTATCTGGCGATCCTCACCAGCGTGAACTGCTCGGCCTCGGTCGCGCGCTTCATCGCCCGGGAGGTCGAGCGCTCCGGCATCCTCGACGATTACCCCCATGTGGACGGCGTCATTCCCCTCGTGCACGGCACGGGCTGCGGCATGGACCAGAAAGGCGAAGGGGCCGACATCCTCAAGCGGACCCAATGGGGCTATGCGTCCAATCCCAACATGGCCGGCGTGCTCATGGTAGGCCTGGGCTGCGAGGTCTTCCAGATCGGCCGCTGGAAGGAGCTCTACAACATCCAGGAGAGCGACACGTTCCGCTCCCTGACCATCCAGGACACCGGCGGCACGCGCAAATCCGTCGAGGCCGGCGTCGCGGCGATCCGCGACATGCTTCCGCTCGCCGACAGCTTCCGGCGGGAAACAATGCCCGCCTCCGAACTGATGCTCGCGCTGCAATGCGGCGGCTCGGACGGGTATTCCGGCATCACGGCGAACCCGGCACTTGGAGCGGCCGTCGATCTCCTGGTCCGGAACGGCGGCACGGCGATCCTGTCGGAAACGCCTGAGATCTACGGCGCGGAGCATCTCCTGACCCGCCGGGCGGCAACGCGCGAGATCGGCGAGAAGCTCGTCGAGCTGATCGAGTGGTGGGAAGAATACACCGCCCGCAACAAGGGCGAGATGAACAACAACCCCTCCCCTGGCAACAAGGCCGGCGGCCTCACGACGATTCTCGAGAAATCCCTGGGAGCGGCCGCCAAAGGCGGCACCGCGACGCTCAACGGCGTGTACCGCTATGCCGAGCCCGTGACCACGAAGGGCTTCGTGTTCATGGACACGCCCGGCTACGATCCTGTCTCAGCGACCGGACAGGTGGCGGGCGGCGCGAATGTCCTGTGTTTCACGACCGGACGTGGCTCGGCCTATGGCTGCAAGCCCACGCCGTCGATCAAACTCGCGACCAACAGCGACGTCTATCGCCGGATGATCGACGACATGGACATCAATTGCGGCGACATCCTCGACGGCGTTTCCATCGCCGACAAGGGCCGGGAGATCTTCGAGACGATCCTGAAGGTCGCCTCGGGGGAGCGTTCGAAGTCGGAGCTTCTCGGATATGGCGACGCCGAATTCCTGCCCTGGCAGATCGGCGCGGTGATGTAAGAGGCAAGAACAGTTCAACATCCAAGACCGATCCGCACGATCGGCTCAATTCCTCAAGGTGCTTTCATGGAACAGACTTGGCGCTGGTTCGGCCCCGAAGATGCCGTTCAGCTTTCTCATATCCGGCAAACCGGCGCGACCGGGATCGTGACGGCGCTGCATCACATCCCCTACGGCGTCGTCTGGAGCGTGGAGGAGATCGAGAAGCGCAAGGCCGAGATCGCGGCCGACCGTTCCCTGGGCCTGCGCTGGAGCGTCGTCGAGAGCCTGCCGATCCATGAGAACATCAAGATCGGCGAAGGCGACCTCGCGCCGCTCTTCGATAATTACCGCCAGTCCCTGCGCAACCTCGCGCAATGCGGAATCAGGACCATCTGCTACAACTTCATGCCGGTCGTCGACTGGACGCGCACCGAACTCGCCCACCCGCTTCCCGGGGGTGGAACGGCGCTGCGTTTCAACGCGCATGAATACGCCGCGTTCGACTGCTTCATGCTGCAGCGTCCGGGCGCGGAAGCGGAGCAATCCCCGGAGGTGCTGGCGCGCGCGAAGAAATGGTATGACCATTCATCGGAAGCCGACCGCAACAAGCTGCTCGCCAACATGATGGCGGGCCTGCCGGGCGCCTATGATCGCTACGACGTTCCGGGCCTGCGCACGATGCTCGACCGCTACAAAGGCATCGACGCGAGCGCCCTGCGCGAAAATCTGGCGCGCTTCCTGCGCGAGGTGATCCCGACGGCCGAAGAGGTCGGGATCCGCATGTGCATCCATCCGGACGATCCGCCGCGTTCCCTGATGGGCCTGCCGCGCATCGTGTCGAATGCGGACGACCTGGCCTTCATCCTCGGCGCGGTCGACTCGCCTGCCAACGGCGTCACGCTCTGCAGCGGCTCCCTCGGCGCCGGACCGTCCAACGACGTACCGGCCATCGCGCGGCGTTTCGCGAACCGCATCTGGTTCGCCCACCTGCGCAACGTGGCCAAGGAGCCGGACGGCTCGTTCATGGAGGCGGACCATCTCGGCGGCGACACCGACATGGTGGCGCTCATCACCGTCCTTATGGAGGAGCAGAAGCGCCGCAAGGATTCCGGCGACGAGCGCTGGCGGATCCCGATGCGCGCGGACCACGGCCACGAACTGCTCGACGACGTGGGCAAACCCACGCATCCGGGCTATCCGGCCATCGGCCGGCTGAAAGGGCTCGCGGAGCTGCGCGGCGTCATGATGGCGGTCTCGGGGCTGAAGGGCCTGCCGCTCTAGGGCCAGCCGCCCATTGCGGGGATCATCTCCCCTCCTTGTCATGCCGCATCTGTCGGCGAAGCGGAGCCGCTTCGCCGACAATGGCACTTGGCAGGGGCCATTCGGGCGGACGGCTTTGTTCTTTGTGGAGAACAGAATCGCAATGAAGGTCCCACTCGCGCCCACTCTCCGACATTGGGATTTCCTTGCCGGATTGAACGATATTCCGCTGATACAGGTATGCTTCTCGGCCACAGGCTACTCTGACTGACCGTCGAGAGCATCCATATTTGTTCTTTAAAAAGAACTTTTCCGTTGACAAGGACGCTACCCGGCGGCTTTTCTCCCGGCGAGAGAACCTGACTCGAGGGAGAGAACAATGCGTCACAAGCACCCGATCGCGCTGGCCGCAATCATCGGCACCTTATCCATGGGAGCGGCGCTCTCCACGGCCCGCGCGGCGGAGGCCATCTCCGACGGGGTCGTCAAGATCGGCGTGCTGAACGATCAGGCCGGCATCTATGCAGACATGGCCGGCCCCGGCTCGACCATCGCGGCCCAGATGGCGGTCGAGGATTTCGGCGGCACCGTGCTCGGAAAACCCATCGAGATCGTCGCGGGCGACCACCAGAACAAGCCGGATGTCGGCTCTGCGGTCGCCAATCGCTGGATCGACGTGGAGAAGGTGGACACCATCGTCGACCTTCCGACCTCGTCCGTCATGCTCGCCATCCAGGAGATCGGCCGCCAGAAGAATCGCCTGATCATCGCCTCGACGGGCGGATCGTCCGATTTCACCGGCAAGTTCTGCTCCCCGGTCGGCATCCACTGGACCTACGACACCTACGGCCTCGCGGTCGGCACGGGCCAGCCCCTGGCGAGCCGGGGCCCCTGGTTCTTCCTGACGGCGGACTACGCCTTCGGCCACGCCCTGGAGCGCGACACCGCCGATGCGGTGACCAAGGCGGGCGGCAAGGTCGTCGGCGGCGTGCGGCACCCCCAGGGCAACCATGACTTTTCCTCGTTCCTCCTCCAGGCCCAGGGCTCGGGCGCCAAGATCATCGGCATCGCCAATTCCGGCGCCGACACGGTGAATGCCATCAAGCAGGCGCACGAGTTCGGAATCACCGATTCCGGCCTGCAGCTCGCGGGTCTCTACATGCACATCACCGATGTCCATGCCATCGGCCTGGAGCAGGCGCAGGGTCTCCTGATGACCCAGGCCTTCTACTGGGACCTCAACGACGAGACCCGCGCCTGGTCGAAGCGCTTCTACGAGCGCCACAAGGCCATGCCGACCATGGGACAGGCGGGCGTCTACTCGTCGATCATCCACTACCTCAAGGCCATCGAGGCCGCGGGCACCGACGAGGCGAAGGCCGTCGCCAAGAAGATGAAGGACCTGCCGGTCAACGACTTCTTCGCCAAGAACGGAAAGGTCCGCGAGGACGGCCGCATGGTCCACGACCTCTATGTCCTGGAAGTGAAGAAGCCGGAGGAATCCCGCGAGCCGTGGGACTACCTGAAGCTTGTGCGCACGATTCCGGGTGAAGAGGCTGTCCGCCCGCTCTCGGAGAGCGAATGCCCTCTCGTGAAGGCGAGCCAGTAACGTCCCGAAGCAGGACCGCCCCGGGGCGGTCCTGCCGTTTCGTCCACCGCCCTATGGCCAAGGCACGCCCGCCGCGAGGCCCGAGACGGGAGCATGCGCATTTGATAGGATCCGGCCAAACAGGATAATCCTGCCGGGCCGTCCCGGCAGGGTCCGGAGCCCCCGGCATCCGATCCGCAGACATTGGGGAAACGCTCGTGACTTCGACCGCCTACGACACGAATCTCGACAAGAACCCGGCGAACTACCAGCCGCTGACACCCCTTGGCTTCCTGGAGCGGGCCGCTAGCGTCCACCCTGAGCAGACGGCCATCATCCATGGCTCCCTGAGGCGCAACTACCGCGACTTCTACGCCCGCTCCCGGCGCCTCGCCTCGGCGCTGGCGCGGCGCGGGATCGGGCGCGGCGACACGGTGTCCGTGGTGCTCCCCAACACGCCGGCCATGCTCGAATGCCATTACGGCGTGCCCATGGCGGGCGCGGTGCTCAACACCCTCAACACCCGCCTCGACGCCAAGATCATCGCCTTCTCGCTCGAGCATAGCGGCGCGAAGGTGCTCATCACGGACCGGGAGTTCTCGGGCGTCGTGAAGGCCGCTCTTGAGCTTGTCGCCGTCAAGCCCCTGGTGATCGATTACGACGACCCCGAATTCACCGGCTCGGGCGAGCGCCTGGGCGAGCTCGAATACGAAGATCTCCTGGCGGAGGGGGACCCCGATTTCGCCTGGAGCCCGCCCGGCGACGAGTGGGACGCGATCACGCTGAACTACACGTCCGGCACGACGGGAGACCCGAAGGGCGTCGTCTATCATCATCGCGGAGCCTACCTGCTCTCGATGGGCAACATTGTTACCGGAGCCATGAGCCAGCACCCGGTCTATCTGTGGACGCTGCCCATGTTCCACTGCAACGGCTGGTGCTTTCCCTGGTCCCTGTCCATCGTGGCGGGCACCCATGTCTGCCTGCGCGCCGTGCGGGCGAAGCCCATGTACGACGCCCTCGCCGACCACAAGGTCACCCATCTCTGCGGCGCGCCGATCGTCATGTCGACGCTGCTCAACGCCCCCCCTGCGGAAAGGCGCGCCCTGCCGCACACGGTCCGCTTCATGACGGCGGCGGCCCCGCCGCCCGAAGCCGTGCTGGCCGCCATGAAGGAAGCCGGTTTCGAGGTCACGCATCTCTATGGCCTGACGGAGGTCTACGGCCCCGCCGTCGTCAACGAATGGCACGCGGATTGGGACAAGCTGCCACCTGCCGAATATGCGGCGAAGAAAGCGCGGCAGGGCGTGCGCTATCCGGTGCTGGAGGGGCTCGACGTGCTCCATCCGGACACGATGCAGCCCTTGCCGGCGGACGGGAAGACGATCGGCGAGGTCATGTTCCGCGGCAACGTGGTGATGAAAGGCTACCTGAAGAACCCCACCGCGACCGAGAAGGCCTTCGCGGGCGGCTGGTTCCATTCGGGCGATCTCGGGGTGAAATATCCCGACGGCTATGTCCAGCTGAAGGATCGGTCGAAGGACATCATCATCTCCGGCGGCGAGAACATCTCCTCCATCGAAGTGGAGGATGCGCTCTACAAGCATCCAGCGGTTCAGGCGGTCGCCGTCGTGGCCATGCCGGACGAGAAATGGGGCGAGACGCCATGCGCCTTCGTGGAGCTGCGGGCGGACCAGTCGGCCACGGCCGAGGACCTCATCGCCTGGTGCAAGCAGCACCTCGCCTCCTTCAAATGCCCGCGCACGGTGATCTTCACCGAGCTGCCGAAGACCTCCACCGGCAAGATCCAGAAGTTCCAGCTGCGCGAGATGGCGCGGGCCCACGCAAGCGGGGCCTGACGAAGGACGGGGCGCAGTCAGCGCCCCTTCCAGACGGGCTTGCGCTTGCCGATGAAGGCATCGATACCCTCCGCCGCGTCCTCGGCCATCATGTTGCAGGCCATCACCTGGCCCGCATAGGCATAGGCCTCTTCCAGGCTCATGCTGCGCTGGCGTCCGAACATGGCCTTTCCGGTGCGGATGGCGACGGGGCTCTTGGAGCAGATGTCGGACGTGAGGGACGCGACCGCCGCGTCGAGCTCGGCATCCGGCGCGACCCGGTTGACGAGGCCATGGGACAAAGCCTCCGCGGCCGAGACGAAGCGCCCCGTCACCAGCATCTCGAAGGTCTTCTTGGGCGCGACGTTGCGCGAGAGCGCGACCGCCGGCGTCGAGCAGAAGAGGCCCACATTGATGCCGGAGACCGCGAAGCTCGCGCTCTCGGCCGCAACGGCGAGATCGCAGGACGCGACCAGCTGGCACCCGGCGGCGGTGGCCATGCCTTGCACGCGGGCGATCACCGGAACCGGCAGGTTCACGATGCTCTGCATCACCCCTCCACACCGCCGGAACAGGTCCTCGTAATAATCCTGGCGCGGATTGGCGCGCATCTGCTTGAGGTCGTGCCCGGCGCAGAACGCCTTGCCGGACGCGGCGATCACGACGCAGCGGACATCCTCGTCAGCCGCGAGCTCGTCCAGGTTCTGCTGCAAAGCCTGCAGCATCTCCTCCGACAGCGCGTTGTACTGAGCGGGCCGGTTCAGCGTCAGGGTGACGACTCCCTCCCGCGATTCGCGGATCAGAATGGGCTCTTCGGTAGCAATCTGGGCGCTCATGGATTTCATCTCCTGTCCCGAATTTTACGGACGTTGTCCGCTGGAGCCAAGCTGAATAAGCTGCTCCGTCCATGAGCGGCGCGGCGACGGCCACGCCGCGACACACCGACAGGAAGGAAGCCCCATGAGCCAGGCGCCGATCAGCCGCTTTTCCACGCCCGAGATCGCCGGCCTGCCGGACGATATCCGCACGCGCATCCTCGCCGTGCAGGAAAAGTCGGGCTTCGTGCCGAACGTCTTCCTCGTGCTGGCCCGCCGCCCCGACGAGTTCCGCGCCTTCTTCGCCTATCACGACGCCCTGATGGACAAGCCCGGGAACCTCACCAAGGCGGAGCGCGAAATGATCGTGGTGGCGACCAGCAACGCGAACCAGTGCCAGTATTGCGTGGTCGCCCATGGGGCGATCCTGCGCATCAGGGCCAAAAATCCGCTGATCGCCGATCAGGTGGCCATCAACTACCGCAAGGCCGACATCACGGACCGGCAGAAGGCGATGCTCGACTTCGCCATGAAGGTGGCTTTCGAGGCCTACGCGGTCGACGATGCGGATCTGGAGCGCCTGAGCGCCCACGGCTTCAGCGAGGAGGACGCCTGGGACATCGCGGCGATCGCCGCCTTCTTCGGCATGTCGAACCGCCTGGCCAATGTCACCAGCATGCGGCCGAACGACGAATTCTACACGATGGGCAGGACGTAATCGGCGCCTACATCGACAGCGAGACTCGTCGTCGCGAGAAAGGCAGGAGAATGGGTGGTGATGGAGTGGGCCTCAAGCAGGAGGCGCCACACATCGTGTCTGAGATCGCCGCGATCCGTTTTGGTTTAGCTCCCTTCCAACCTCTACCAGCTTCCCGCAGAACTCTTGAGCAAGGGGCGAAATCGGCCGGATCCTAGACGCTCGAGTGTAGGTACATTGCTGCGTTAAACAGACGTTTCAGGGTTTTGAGCCGCGTGTAGAGCATGCCGAGTTGTCAGGAACGAGTCAGCGCATATTTGCCACATCCAATCCAGGCTAACGGTTGGCTGTGGCGGCAGGTGCGGGCTGATCACCAAGAGCGACCCAGCCTTTGCCGTTGGAACCCTCTCGCTTGATGAAGATATAGCCGGTTCCCCGCCAAGGCAGGATAGCATTTTTCTTGTTGTCGAGAATGAAATCACCTCGATCGGTGAGCACCATAAGCACCGCATGGCCCTGTCCCTGCTCGTCAATGACGGCCGTCATCCGCAGCGCACGCTGAGGCAGTCCCGCTTGGACGAGCAACTTGCGCTTCAGAAGCTGGATGTCCTCGCAATCCCCAAGCCCATCATCCGGATAATCCCATCGGTCGAGAACTCCCCAATGATCTTGGTCGGTGATGGCCAGGATTGACGAGTTCACACGCTCATTCACCTGCGCAAGGGTAGCCCAGATGCTCGGGGTTAAGGTGATGCGGGCGGGCTGCGAGAGATTGCCTCGACACTCCCGAGGGCGGCTCTGACAGAAGCTGATCCATGCCTGCGTTGGACCAGCACGCCCCACCACCTGGACGCGATCAGTCGCTTGGGGCAGAATCCCGTTCTGGGCAGAAGCGGAGCTTGCGGAGAGCGCAGTCGCGATGCCTATCAGCGCGCTCTTCAGAGCATTTCGTTTAGCGCCGCACCTCAGACCAAGACGGATGTGAAGGGCCTGATCAACATGATCCATGGCAAGGCTCCAGTCATGGAGCCAATACTATGGGCAATCATGGTAAATAGGGTCTTAATGCCCTCCAAAGAGTGGGAGGGACATAGCCGACCACCTCTTGGATGCCAGCCGGGGCATTGGATGCCCTGATGGGCCTGCCGCTCCCGAGGTGGCAGATCGGACTGGCTGTTCCTCAAAGTGATGGTGTTGAAACGGGGTCCGAACGGAGCGGCCGCAAGCATCATGAGGAGCATTCTTGGACTACTATGCCGGGAATGATGCTACATTGGAGCACAGCAGCGTCTGCATCCTCAATTTCTCCAGACAGATCATCCGCGGAGCGAAGGTTGCCGACCTGCCCCTGAAATTTCTCTTCAAATGGAGTTGGAGTCCGGCCTACACCGCCAACGCACTCGACCGGTTTGGGGATTGAACTGCACCAACTGGAGCAGCCTGATACATGTTGCACTCAGTCTTGGGCGTTGCCATATGCAGCACGTGAGATTCCACGCACCCGTCACCTCTAGCCGTTCTGGCCTCCGCACCTCACCCCAACGAGGGTCTGATCCTGAAATCAGGACCTTCAGGAAGGGTCTGGCCGCCATCTACGATGATTGTGGTGCCGGTGATGTATGCTGCCTCATCGGAGGCCAGGAACAGGGCTGCGTGAGCGATGTCGCGAGGCGTTCCGAGACGCCCGAGAGGTACGGCTTGCTCCATCATTTGGACGAACTCCGGACTCCGGCTGGCTTCCATTCCCTCGGTCAGAATATTGCCAGGCTCAACGCCGTTAACTGTGATGCCGTCGCCGGAAAACTCCAGTGCGGCAGATTTGATGAATCCGTTGATCCCAGCTTTCGTCGCCGAGTAGTGCCCATGCCCGGGGCTGGTCACGCGCGGACCGGTAATGGATGACGTGAAGACCATTCTTCCGTAGCCATTTCTGCGCATAGGACCGAGAGCAGCCTTCGCTGCGAGGAATGTCCCCTTCAGATTGACTGCCATCACTGCATCCCACTCCGCGGGATCAATGTTCTCGATCAAGGTCCAGGGATAGATACCGGCATTCTGGACCAAGATATCCAGCTTACCAAATGCACTTTCCGCCGTTTCCATGATCCTCTCGGCGTCGGCGGCCTGAGAGATATCTGTGCTCACGAACCGAGCCGTGGCCTCACCGCCGAGCCGCGTGACCGTTGCCTGCGCGGCTTCGATTTCGGTATCGCCGATGACGACGCGAGCTCCCTCCTCGACGAAACGCTCGGCTATGGCGGCGCCGATGCCCCGCGCAGCTCCGATGAGAACGGCGACCCGTCCTTCAAGTCTTCCAGGCATTTTTGGTTTCCTCATATTCGGTCAACCCAGGACGGCGCGCGCCCCGATAGGGTGTGCGAGCCCTGACAGCGCTGGAGCAGCCTGTCTCTGGATAGGCGCCGGCGGGAGTATCCATGATTGGCGCTTGAACGCTCTGATCCCGTCACGCCGGCCGTGCTACCTGCGGAACGTAGGTCTCCAGATGTGGGTCGGGGAAATTAACGGTCTGCCCGAGCTCTGCAGAGCGGTAGAGGCCCATCAGCATCTCCATGACGCCTACGCCGTCCGCGAAGGTTTCAGCAGGCATCTGCCCCTTTCTGAATGCCTCGACCATATGCCGGTTTTCGTCGGTATAGCCGTATATTCCCGCCTCATCCTCGACCACAGGCATCAAGCCCTGCTCTGCATTTTGCTTTTCGACCAGATCCTCGCCCTCATCCCCTCCGACGTTTCTCGAGAGAAAGATCTTGAGGCCTGCGGACAATGAGGAAAACTCCATCGAATACTCCGGGCCAAGCAGCTCGAGTTGAATCCGGAGGCCAGCGCCGACATAAGCCCAGGACGTGGTGGCCTCGATCAGAAGCTGCTCGCCATCCTGGTTCTCCAGGGTGATGATTCCGCGCGCGAAGTCTTCGACGGGTCTGCGGGCAAAATCGATTCCCATGCGATTCTTCAAATCCGCCGCATAGCGCCGTCGTGCCCACTTGAGCGTTGCCGTCGTGGCACTTGCACTGACTAGCTTGAGACTTCCGCGGGGTTTGCCAGGCTCCGTCAACAGAAAACGCGCGACCTCGACGGAGTGACACATCATGTCGGACAGCACGCCGCCGCCCTGACGCTCGCCTTGCCAGAACCACGGCTCATGTGGGCCTGAATGCTCTTCGGCAGCCCGGGCCAAGTAGGGGTGCCCTCCACTAGGAACTGCGCGGCGCCAAATTATTTCCTTTCCCCGCATGACTGCCGTAGAGAAGAGCTGGTTCTCCAGATAGCCGTGCAGCAACCCGGCATCCTCGACCAATCTTAGCATCTCGCGCGCTTCAGCCAGAGTGCGCGCCAAAGGCTTCTCGCAAGCGACGGCGCGAAGCGGAGCGCCCGCCTTCTTGAGGCGATGAATCTCGCGCATGATTTCAAGACGCGTATCGTTCGGCGTCATGATCCACAGGGCGTCGATTTCGCCCGACATGACCATCGCCTCCAGACTTTCGTATGGCTTGGCTGGGCCGAGACCCAGCGCATTTGCCTTCTCGGCAATGCGGCGACGTTTTTCGTCAGAGCGGCTGTAAACGCCATTGACCTGGAGGTTGCGCACGCCGAGCATCGATTGCAGGTGGAACGCAGCGATAAAGCCGGTTCCGACGAAGCCGACCCGGAGTGTGTCGAGTGGAGCGGGCTGTGCCATGATGGTTACCTCTTGGTCCGATGAACAGTCTGTTATGGTGACGATGCTGCTGGCGCGGCATCCTTCAGATGCCGCCCGGGAACGGCTGCGAGCAATGCCTGCGTATACGGATGCTCCGGATGGAGCAGCAATTCCGAGGTCGGTTTCACCTCAATGATTTCGCCTTCTCGCATGACTGCTATTCGGTCGCAGACCTGTGCGGCTACGTTGAGGTCGTGTGTGATGAAAAGCATCGCCAGTCTGAGGCGGACTTTGAGTTCTTCCAGAAGCTTCAGGATCTGCGCCTGAACCGAGACGTCGAGTGCGGAGACGGGCTCGTCGGCCACCAGCAGATCAGGCTCAAGCGCGAGTGCACGGGCGATGCCGATGCGCTGACGCTGTCCTCCGGAGAACTCGTGCGGGTAGCGATTGGCTGCGCTTGGGTCGAGGCCGACGAGTTCCAGGAGCTCACGCGCCCGAGCCAATGCATCCCGCATCGGCACGCCGTGGGCTACAGGGCCATCCGCGATGATCCGGCCGATCCGGCGACGAGGATTCAGCGACGCGAATGGATCCTGGAACACCATCTGGATGTGCCGTCGCGCATTGCGAAGTTTCGATCCTGACAGAGACGACAGATCGATCTCTCCGAGACGGATGCTCCCAGCATCGGGATCGAGTAGGCGGACGACAAGGCGGCCGATCGTGCTCTTGCCGGATCCCGACTCACCAACCAGTCCCAACGTCTCGCCGCGCCTGATCTCAAAGCTGACGTTCTTAGCAGCATTCACCTCCCGCGAGGGCATGAGAAAACCGCCGCCTCTATAGGTCTTTCGGAGTCCAACGATAGCACAGGCCAACGGCGCCCCTTCCAAAGGCGGCCGAGCGGGCGGTGTCAGGTTCGGAACAGCCGATAGGAGACTGCGAGTATAGCGATGCTGCGGCCGCTGAAGGACGGCTTCAGTCGTTCCCTGCTCGACAACGATCCCCTTCTCGACAACCGCCACTCTATCGGCAATCTCGGCCACGACGCCGAAGTCGTGGGTGATGAACATCACAGCCATGCCGCGACGTTGTTGCAGATCGCGTATCAGCCTTAGGATCTGCGCCTGCGTTGTTACGTCTAGGGCGGTCGTTGGCTCGTCAGCGACGAGAATAGTGGGCTCCAGGGCGAGGGCCATGGCGATCATCGCACGCTGACGCTGACCGCCAGACAATTGGTGAGGATAGGATTTTACGATCCGCTCAGGTTCGGGAAGGCCAACTTCACGGGCGAGCTCGACCGCACGGGCGCGGCGTTCGGCGGGAGAAAGAAGATCGTGCGCCTCAAAAGCCTCCGCGATCTGATCGCCGATCGGAATCACCGGATTCAGCGCAGTCATGGGCTCTTGAAAAATCATCGCGATGCGCCGACCGCGCAGCTCGCGCCAATCCTCATTGGACAGAGCCAGAAGATTCCGGCCCTCGAACAGAACACGCCCAGCTATCGGCTTGACGACATTGGGCAGCAGGCCGAGAAGCGTGGAAGCGCACATGGACTTGCCGGATCCGGATTCTCCGACGACGCAGAGAATTTCGCCTGCGCGCAACTCGAGCGAAATATCCTTGAGCGCATAGGGCCTGTCGGCGCCCTGGGGCAGCGCAAGTGTCAGATTCTCGATGGAGAGAACGACTCCGGATTTTGACTGCGAGCACATCGAAACCTCCTCCCCCTTGCAGACGAGAACTCTTACAAGCCAAGCGCCAGGCCGTCCTTGCGATGGTCCGAGGCTCCGTACATCACGCCGCTTTCGTGATCGATCCAGATCGCCTGACACCCGCCGAGCGGTTCATCGGCCCAGACAATCTTATGTCCACGCCTTGCCAAGTCGTCTGCGACGTCCGGGGAGATGGTCGGTTCCAGCGAGAGCGTGCCCCCAAAGGCGAAATGACGCGGCGCGTCGGATGCCTGCTGCACATTCAGGCCGCGATCGAGCATCTGAGTCAAAATCTGCATGTGGCCCGTCGCTTGATACTGCCCACCCATGACGCCGAACGGCATGACAGGCTGGCCGTTTTTGGCCAGGAGACCTGGAATGATCGTGTGAAACGGGCGCTTGCCCGGGGCAATGGCATTCGGATGTCCTTTGACAACCCGGAATCCTGCGCCGCGGTTCTGCAGAAGGACGCCGGAGCGCGGCGCGTAGATTCCGCTGCCGAAGGCAAAGAAGAGCGAGTTGATGAACGAGACCGCATTACCGTCCCGGTCCACGGTCGCAATGTAGACCGTATCCCGGTGTTCCGGCAGGTCCCATGCCGACGGATCGAGTGCACGCTCCATCGTGATCGGCTTGCGCAGGACAGAAACCGATGAATCCGACAGGAGTGCCGAAATATCGAGCGGAACATGGAGGGGATCGGCGACGAGCGCATCGCGCATCCGGTAAGCGGCTTTAGTGGCCTCAGCAAGCAAATGAATGCGGTCTGCCTCGCTGAGGCTCTCATCCGCCATGTCGAAGCCATCGAGAATCCGAGCAATCAGAAGGGCTGCGACGCCTTGCCCATTGGGTGGGCACTCGTAAAGCGTATGCCCGCGATAGGACGTGGAGATTGGGTCCGCATAATGAGCTGAGGAACTGGAGAAGTCCTCCATGTCGTGAAGGCCACCCAGCGCCCCCAATACCGCAGTGATTTCCTCGGCAACCTCGCCTTCATAGAAGGCCTCGCGCCCCTCTTTGGCTATCCGGCGCAGCGTTTTGCCCAGAGCAGGATGGGTCAGTCGGGCTCCGACGGCAGGCGCCTGCCCACCCGGCAGGTAGATCGCTGCTCCGGTTCCGTGCCTGGCGATCCTGTTGCCATAACGCGCCCAATCCAGAGCCGCACGCGGGGTGACGACGAATCCCTCTTCGGCGGCCCGGATGGCAGGTGCCAAGATCTCATCGAGTCCCTTGGAGCCGTGATCGCCTGCGAGGCGACACCATGCGTCGACGGCGCCGGGCACGGTGACGGCGTGAGCGGAGTCGTCAGCAATCTCTGTCAGCCCCTGTGACAAAAACCAGTCGAGTTCGGCCCGGCGGGGAGCTCGCCCGGAGCCGTTAATGCTGATCGGCTGGCCCGAAGCCGGTGCGTAGAGTGCAAAACAATCGCCGCCGATCCCCGTCATATGCGGGTCGACAACGCTCTGCATCGCAGCGGCCGCGATCGCGGCATCAATGGCATTACCGCCTGCCCGGAGGATATCAACGCCCGCGAGGGTTGCAGCTGGATGCGATGTAGCGACCATGCCCCTGTCGCTGACGGCAACCGAACGCCCCGGAACCATGAAATCTCGCTGAGCCTGCATCTGTCCTATCGCTTTCCCTTTTATAGCCGCCGGTCGACCGATCTCATGACGATCTCCGTCGACCATTTGTATCCTGCAATGCTCCGTCCCACGCCGATCATTCTGCAACATCCCTGTAAGATACGAGGCCAGCAAGAGAACTGATCTCTTCCTTAGGCGGACCGATACCGAACAGGGACCGGTGCATATGGGTGAGCGCGGTCCCAATGGCGCCGACCAGCGTCGCACGACTTCCGAGTGAGCTGATTTCGAGCCTGACGGGATCGGTCATGCAACGTGAAAGATGCTGTTCGATTGCCATCTTCAATTCGGTCCGTGCTCCGATACTGCCACCCAGGATAATCAGTTCCGGATCGACGACACTGTGGATGGCAACGATAGCGGTCGCGATGACGCGCGCAACCTCATCGATTGTGGTGCGGGCGGCCTCGTCCGTTTCCAAGCGATCAAAAATATCGCGTACTGTTACCCCAGGCCGGCCACCACGCCCGATATAGCGCTGAACGATGGCAGCGCTGCCTGCCGCCGTCTCCAGTGTTCCGAACACATGATTGCGGGAATCGAATGGGTCGCCGCCGACGGGAAGATATGCGATTTCCCCGGCCCCGCCACGCGCGCCTCGGATCACCCGACCATCGGCGACCAAGCCCATTCCGATGCCCGTCCCGACGGCGATGAACGCAAATGTGCTGACCGAGCGATGATGCCCCTTCCATTGCTCACCCACCGCGGCGAGGTTCACATCATTCTCAATGATCACATCGAAGCCCAGGCGCTGCTTCAACGCTGCCGGAACATTGATGACATCGAGGCCTGGAACGTTCGGCGCAATCGTAATCCCCCCCGACCGGGGATCGACGAATCCCGGACTTGCCATGGCACCGCCCCGAATGCGGTGTCGTGAGACACCAGCCTGCCGCACGAGATCTCCCGTCAATCGCGCGATCTGCTCGATGACGTTCAAGCCTCCGCGCAGATCCGTCGGCTCGGCTACCTCGGCAACGACGTTTCCGGCGAGATCAGCGAGGGCGAGATGAACCTTGGTGCCACCAAGATCGATCCCAGCGGCGAATGCAGCATCCGGGCAGATCTCGTACGTCACAGCCTTGCGACCCACCGCACCTTGTACCTGGCCCTGCTCGCGAACCCAGCCATCCTTTTCCAGATCTCGGATGACGTCGGATATCGTCTGCTTCGAGAAGCCGGTGGTGCGCGACAGCTCGGCCCGCGAAATCGGCCCCGCCCTCAATACAGTCTCGACCACCACACGGGCCGACGACTGCCGTACAACTGGATTAGGCTGGTCTTCCATCGGCGCTCCAATTTCGTCAAGCAGATGAACTAATAGCAATCTAAATTTGTCGTCAAGCGCCTCGAATAGGTGATCGATCCGCTCTTTGGAGACTAAAAGCCATTATTTCTGACGCTGTGACGAAGAGTTTTGTTCGGCGTCTTTACAAATGAGGAATGCCGTGTTTGCTTAATGAAACAAGCGGGGAAACCGTGGAAAGAGAGGGATCTTCGATGAGACTGACACGTTCTGCACTCTTGGCCGCATCGGCCCTAACGCTCTTTTTAGGCACTGCCCAGGCCGCGACACTGAGGGTCGGCATCCAGGACGATCCGGATGCTCTAGATCCAGCGACCAGCGGCACCTATACCGGCCGGTTCGTCTTCGCCTCTCTCTGCGACAAGCTTGTCGACATCTCGCCGGATCTCAAGATCGTCCCGCAGCTCGCGGAGAGCTGGGAGTGGGACAAGGACGGTAAGGGAGTTACATTCACGCTGCGCAAGAACGTCAAGTTCCACGATGGGACTCCGTTCGATGCCGAAGCCGTGAAATTCAACATCGAACGCATGAAGACTATGCCTGACTCCAAGAGGAAGGCGGAACTTGCGCCCGTCTCCGGAGTAGAGGCACTTGGGGCCGACAAGGTTCACTTCACCTTGTCCGAGCCCTTCGTTCCGCTGCTCGCCAATCTCAGCGACCGTGCCGGCATGATGGTGTCGCCGAAAGCAGCCAAGGAGAAAGGCGCAGATTTCGGAGCGGCCCCCGTTTGCGCTGGTCCCTATGAATTTGTCGAGCGCAAGTCTCGCGACCTGATCCGGGTCAAGAAGTTTGCCGATTACTGGAATGCCAGCGAGATTGGTTACGACGAGGTCGTATACAACTACATCGGCGATTCGACCGTGCGTCTATCACGGGTCCGTGCAGGGGATCTGGATATTGCTGAGCGCATCGCCCCGACCGACCTGAAGACGATACGCGAGGATAGCAATCTGGCCCTACACTCGGCGCCCGGTCTCGCCGTTTCGCATTTCATGTTCAACGTCGGCAATGGCGAGAAGGCGAACACGCCGCTTGGCCGCGACGCCAAGCTACGTCAGGCATTCGAGCTGGCGATCGATCGCAACGTGATCAACCGCGTCGCATTCAACGGGGAATTCCTGGCCGACAACCAGATGATCCCGCCATCGAGCCCGTTCTACAGCAAGGCTCACCCGGCGCCGGCGCGCGACATCAAAAAGGCCAAGGAGCTGATGGCCGCCGCCGGACAGACGAAAGTTCCGATCGAGCTGACTTTCGAGAACTCTCTCGCGGACAGCCGCGTGGCTCAGATCATTCAGTCGATGGCGTCCGAGGCAGGCTTCGAAGTCAAGCTCCTGCCTCTGGAGACCACATCCGCAATCGAGCGATACCTCAACGGGAACTTCGAGGCCTATATCGGCAACTGGAGCGGTCGCGCGGATCCGGATCCCACGCTGGTCGCCTTCTTCGGGTGCTCAGGGGCTCAGAACGTCAACAAGTACTGCAACAAGGAACTCGATGGCATTCTGGCCCAGGCCCGTGCGGAGTCAGACGACGGCAAGCGTAAGGCGCTCTATGAAAAGGCGACGGGAATTTACCTGACTGACCTTCCTTCGATTCCGCTTTACCATTCAAACTGGTTCTTTGCGGCTCGCAAGAATATTGAAGGCATCAAGATCTATCCTGATGGTCTACTGCGGCTGACGGGAGTGAAGCCGGGGGCATAGAGCGGTTGGCGCCGTCCATGTTTGGACGGCGCCCCTTCCTTCCTAAAGAGATCGACGGCTTAACATGGTAGGTTTGCTCTGGCGTCGTCTCGCTGTCGCGATACCGACGCTGCTTCTGGTTTCGATGATGGTCTTCAGCCTGCAGAAGCTTCTGCCGGGGGACCCAGCCCTCGCGCTCGCGGGCGAAGAACGGAACCCGGAGGTGATCGAATATCTTCGGGAGAAGTACCACTTCAACGATCCTATTCCTGTACAATATGCGCACTGGCTCGGGAGCTTGCTGCAAGGCGATTTCGGCACATCGATTCGAACACGCTTGCCGATCGGCCAGATGCTCCTCGAAAAGCTGCCCGTCACAATCGAGCTTGCCGTTCTCTCGATGCTGGTCGCCGTCGCCCTCGGGTTGCCGATCGGCATCATTGCGGCGCTCAAACGTGGCACATCCGTGGATTATGGGGCCAGTGTGCTGGGGCTCATTGGGCTCTCGATTCCGAATTTCTGGCTTGGAATAATGTTGATCCTGCTGTTCTCGGTCAATCTCGGCTGGCTCCCGGCCGGCGGCTATGTGCCTCCATGGGAAGGTCTCTGGCTCAATATCAAGTCCATGATCATGCCGAGTTTCGTCCTAGGAACCGGCACGGCCGCGATCCTCATGCGTCACGCGCGCAGCGCTATGCTGGGATCGCTCAAACAGGACTACATCCGCACGGCGCGCGCCAAAGGCGTGAAAGAGCGTATCATCGTTCTAAGGCACGCGCTGCCCAATGCGCTGATCCCCGTTGTAACCCTCGGGACATTGCAGTTTGGCGAACTCCTCGCCGGTGCGGTTTTGACTGAACAGGTCTTCAGCATTCCCGGGTTTGGCAAGATGATCGTCGATGGCGTGTTCAGCCGCGACTACGCCGTAGTCCAGGCCGTTGTTCTTTGTACGGCTGCCATCTTCCTGCTGATGAGCCTTCTGGCCGACCTTGCCTATGTCCTACTCAACCCGAGGCTGCGAGGATGACGACCGAAACTGCCGTCGTGTCAGCCACCTCGGCGTCCCAAACCGGCGCGCTGAGCGTTTGGAGGCGCTTGCGTCGGGAGCCCTCCGCAATCATTGGCGCCATCATCATCGGGTTTTTCGTCGCTCTGGCGATATTCGCGCCCTTCATTGCTCCTTATGACCCCAATGCCTCAGACTGGATGGCAGTGCGCGCTGCCCCGAGCCTGGCCCACCTGCTTGGGACCGACGATCTTGGACGCGATGTTCTCTCGCGCGTTATTTATGGCGCCCGAGCCTCCCTGGCAGCAGGCGTCGTCTCGGTTCTCGTTGCGCTTGCAATTGGTATTCCCCTCGGTCTTGTGGCCGGTTTCTTCGGGGGGATCCTGGACATGGTCATTTCCCGCATCGCGGACGCTCTCCTGGCCTGTCCATTTCTCGTTCTGGCTATTGCGCTTGCCGCCTTTCTGGGCCCAAGCCTCGAGAACGCGATGATTGCGATCGGCATCTCGGCAACACCAATCTTTATCCGT
>Ga0182742_1001103_pt1 | contig 36575 bp, 38 predicted proteins | sample eDN5th37CBELigMG_FD_128880 | JGI IMG/M metagenome (GOLD analysis project Ga0182742, IMG submission 128880) | Enriched Miracle-Growth compost microbial communities from Emeryville, California, USA - eDNA 5th pass 37_C BE-Lig MG (version 2)... ... | reverse complement strand
CATTACTTAACATATTCTGAAGTAGCAAAGTCTTTATCTACTTTATAGTGTCGATGCTTAACTAAACCACTTTTTGAAAGTTTTGATTCAACTATGATATATCCCTTATCAATTAAATATTCAACAAATACTTCTAGATCCTTAGAATAATATTTCAACTCATGATGGTTATGTAATTCCTGCGTTGTCCATGAATCTTTTGATAACATTGTTTCTAATATATGCTGAGCTCCATCATGCGTTCTTGAATTAATCAAGAATTCAATAGCTAAGAATAGAAGCTCCAGTCTTTTCTCTAGGCTTTCATTACTCATTATCAGCTCTTCATAAAGTTTATAGATAGATGGTTCTAATTTTTTCACTTGAGACCAAACTGTTACTTCTGGATATAAGCCGTTTTCAATAACTGCTAAACGGGCTAAATGATGTAAGGAATCCACTACATGGTGATAAGAGTCAAAATAGTTCCCACGATTAAAGAACTCTTTTCCTTCTAAATAACGGCGGATCAATTTTGAAAATTGAATAGCAGTCTTCAGCTTCCGACCTAAAAATGGGAACTCTTGTAGTTTTAGTCTTAAATTAGATAAATACTCATTTCGATCGAACATGACCTTACCATGGAAAATCCAGTCTATAATTCTTCTATCCAATCCTATATTTAAACGTTTATTTAATAACTCTTCCGTAATAACGTGCATGGCCATTTTTTTATCTTCATATAAATAATGTTTTGTATAAATGGGCATGTCCGCAGCTTTTACGACTATTAAAAGTACTGCATCAAAAGTATCCGTAACACTCATTGTTTCTTCACGCTTAGTGACAAGAATAACCCCTAATGTATCCGACTGGCTTGCACGTTCTTGGTAGATCGGGCGCAAAATATGCTCCATAATAATCCTCCTAAATGACAATTAAGTTATGTATTTTCGACATTTGCCAAAAGAATCCTTCTTTTATTTCTTCAAATTACTTAGTGAAACAATTAAATTGCCTTTATAATTGAATATTAAATTATGAATCTTTAAAAAAATCCCATACTTCTTTTCCGCAAATAAAAACGTTCTATGTTATAGTAGAATCTAGATTGGGAGGCTAAAGATATATGGCAAAAAAATATAAAAATAAAATAAATAAAATACGCTCATTTGCCCTATCGCTAATTTTCATCGGTTTCGTAATTATGTACGGGGCGATTTTCTTCCGAGAACATCAAATATTAGTATTAATTTTCATGACTTTAGGTTTATTATGTATTATCGGCAGTACAGCTGTCTATGGGTGGATTGGTTTGCTTTCAACTAAAGCTGTACAAGTAGTATGTCCGAATTGCAATAGACATACAAAAGTACTTGGACGTGTTGATATGTGTATGTATTGTAATGAACCACTTACATTAGATCGTACACTAGAAGGCAAAGAATTTGACCAAGACTATAATAAGAATCGATAAACCAAAGGCGGCTCTTTCAGGAGTCGGCTTTTTTATTTGACGTACAACCCTAAAGAATGACTAAGCTGCATCTAGAAAAATAAAAAACCTAGCAACATACCGTTACTAGGCTTAAGCCTTAAAGAACTTGTTTCCCCGCATTCGCAAGACACTCTTGGCAAGTGCCGTATACTTCCAGACGATGCGAATGTACTTTATAGCCAGTTACATGTGATGCAAATTGCTCCACTTCGTTTAATCCTGGATAATGGAAATCAACAATCTTTCCACAGGATTCACAAATCATGTGATAATGGTCATTTGTTACAAAATCAAATCGACTCGCTGCATCTCCATATGTTAGTTCCTTAACTAAACCAGATTCACGAAATACGCGAAGGTTATTGTAAACTGTTGCTACGCTCATATTGGGAAACTTTCCTTCTAGAGCTTTATATATTTCATCTGCAGTTGGATGTGTCATCGATTCGATTAAATATTCCAAAATAGCATGACGCTGCGGAGTAATTCTTACACCTGTTGTCTTTAACGTGTCTAGGGCATCTTTCAAATGCATTTCAGACATCGCCATGCACCTCTTTCTACTTAATCTTAATTTATAATAGTTATAATTAGTGTACCCAAATTATCGATTGTAGTCAACAATTCCTTACCTTCCACTGGTGTATTACTAGGATGAATAACAAAAAAGTAACATTAATAATTATTTATTACCAAAAAGAAAATCACTTATCAGCAAATGGCCATAATTAGTATTTTCAGTATTCTCATTTAATTCTCAATAACCTCTTAAGATATTCATTTTATTCTCAATATCCGTATCACCATTCAAATATTTTTTTAAGCTTGGTTTAAAAATTTCTAAACTTCTTTCCAAATAGCGGGATGAATGACTTGAACAATGAGGGGAAATTGTTACATTATCCAAATCCCATAACTTACTTTCCAGTGGTAACGGCTCTTCTTCAAAAACATCGAGAACTGCATGTTGAATTTGCTTTTCTTCCATAGCACGTATCAACACATCTAATTCCACTAAATTTCCTCTTCCAAAGTTCATAAATATCGCATTTTCACGCATTGATTGGAAATGTTCATATTGAATTAAATGCTCTGTTTCTTCCGTGCTAGGCAATACAGAAATGACAATGTCTGCTTTCGGAAGATGCTCTTTTAATTCGTCTATGCGATAAGTTTCGTTCATATAATCAGCTGGTTTTCCGCTACGATTACATCCTATTGTATACACTTCAAATGCTTGTAACAATCTGCCAATCTCCCCACCGATTGCCCCAGGACCTATGATTAAAGCTGTACTTCCATTTAGTTCTGTTGGACGTCCGCCTCTTTTGTCCCATATCTTATTACGTTGATTATTATAAATAGTTGGTAAAACACGTTTTATGGACAAAATATGTGCGAGAATTGATTCAGTCATTGGCTTTTTATGGATACCGCGGACATTCGATACAAGGAGATTCCGTTCTGCAATTGCTTCTTTTGGCATTTTTTCAACGCCAGCTGATGCAACGAATATCCATTTTAATTGCTGTGCCTTAGCGATATGTTCATCGATTAAATCTTCACCATATGTAACAATTACTTCAGCAGTTTTTAAATCTTCGTCATAAATCCCGTTACGAAAGGCAAATTCAACTTCAGGAAACTCATTTACCAATTGCTTTTGTAAATCTGGCCGTGAATCAAACGTAAAATATACTTTCATTTAAGTTTTCCCCCTCTATTTATAATAAATACTTTTTAAAAATTACTATCTCTTTAATATTAACGTAAACTTTCCAAAACTTCTTCAATATGGTTTTTCACTTTTACTTTACGCCACTCTTTTTCCACAATTCCCTCTTCATTAATAAGAAACGTTGAGCGTTCAATTCCCATAAATTCACGTCCATACATTTTCTTTAATACCCAAACACTATATTTTTCTGCTACTTCATGATCTTCGTCTACTAATAATGAGAAAGGAAGACCATACTTCTCTATAAACTTTGTATGCTTATTTGCATCATCTCCACTTACGCCAAGAATGACCGCGTTTAAGTCTGAAAACTCTTTATGATGATCACGAAAATCGCATGCCTCTGTTGTACATCCAGGTGTCATATCCTTTGGATAAAAATAAAGCACTACCTTTTTACCTCTAAAATCTCGTAACGATACTTTTTCTCCATTTTCGTTCAGTAAGGTAAAATCCGGCGCTTCTATATTTTCTAATGTTTCCATAAATATTCCTCCTTTTCTCTATCCTACAAAAGAAGGATATGACTTTCAAATTCTTTGGCATTCACTATAGATTAGGGCTACAATAAGATGTGTAATTAATGAGGAGGATTTTAAAATGAATCATACAAAATCAGAAGAAATTCAAATACATGCATTGGAGCATATTGTTGGTGGTGTGAATAGCCCATCACGTTCATATAAAGCAGTCGGCGGTGGCGCACCTGTCGTTATGGCAAAAGGAAAAGGACCTTACTTTTGGGATGTAGATGGTAATCGTTATATTGACTACTTAGCAGCATATGGTCCTATTATTACTGGCTTTGGTCACCCACATATTGCAAAAGCTATTTCTCATGCAGCTGAAACAGGCGTTCTATACGGAACCCCTACAGAACATGAAGTAAAATTTGCCAAAATGTTAAAAGACGCTATTCCTTCATTAGATAAAGTACGATTCACAAATTCTGGTACTGAGGCTGTGATGACGACAGTTCGTGTTGCCCGTGCTTATACTGGACGAACTAAAATTATTAAATTTGCCGGTTGCTACCACGGACACTTCGACCAAGTACTAGTTGCAGCTGGTTCAGGTCCTGCTACACTAGGTTCTCCAGATTCTGCAGGTGTACCAGTTGCTGTTGCCACAGAAGTAATCACAGTACCATTTAACAATAAAGAACAATTCCAACTAGCAATGGATAAATGGGGCGATGAAGTTGCTGCAATCTTAATCGAACCAATCGTAGGAAACTTTGGTATCGTAGAGCCGAACCCAGGATTCTTAGAATTTGTACATGCAACTGCAAAAGAAAAAGGCGCATTAACTATACATGATGAAGTTATTACTGCCTTCCGTTTCCATTATGGAGCAGCGCAAGATTTACTTGGATTAACTCCAGACCTAACAGCTATGGGTAAAATCATTGGTGGTGGACTACCAATTGGTGCCTATGGTGGACGAAAAGAAATTATGGAAACTGTTGCTCCACTAGGTCCTGCATATCAAGCTGGAACAATGGCTGGAAACCCAGCGTCTATGTTGGCGGGAATTGCTTGTTTAGAAGTATTAAAACAACATGGTGTCTATGAAGAAATGGATCGTTTAGGTGCTTTACTAGAACAAGGTATATTAGAAGCGGCAGAAAAACATGGCGTTACAATTTCTGTAAACCGATTAAAAGGCGCATTAACACTCTACTTCACAAACGAAAAAGTAGAAAATTATGAGCAAGCAGAAAACTCTGATGGAGAAATGTTCGGTCGCTTCTTTAAATTGATGCTTTCAAAAGGTGTAAATTTAGCTCCTTCTAAGTATGAAGCATGGTTCTTAACAACAGAACATAAAGAGGAAGATATTGTTGAAACAATTGCAGCAGTAGACTATGCATTTTCACAATTAAAATAACTCCACAACAAGAAATGGCTTATCATTTTATTTTCATAACTAGACATTTAACTAGTTGACCCAGAGCATAAAATTAGGTAAAGTAATGTGATTTCAATGAAGTGTACTTCATCCAAGATTTGAAAAGAGAGGGCGTATTTTTACATGCAATTAGGTGCCCGTGTATTAAAAACAGGTGTTGCAATTGTATTTGCACTTTTTCTTGCAGAAACACTAACCTTACCTTCACCTGTTTTTGCTGGGATTGCAGCTATCTTTGCCATTCAACCTTCTATTTACCGTTCCTATTTGACAATCCTTGAACAAATTCAAGGAAATCTTATAGGGGCAACAGTAGCGGTCCTATTCGGCTTATTTTTTGGTCATCATATTGTATCAATCGGAATTGCTGCGATTATTGTAATAGGTATAATGAGAAAGTTTAGGCTCGATAGTTCAATGTCTTTAGCCCTTGTAACAGTTGTAGCCATTATGGTTTATCAAGGCAATGATTTCTTAGAATTCGGTATAATCCGATTTGCTACGGTCATGGTTGGCGTATTTGCAGCATTTGTTGTGAACTTAGTATTTCTTCCGCCTAGATATGAAATTAAACTATTTACAATGATCGATTCCCTACAAGATGATATCATTCGCTGGACTCGACTCGCAGCAAGGCAAGCATCTGAACATGTATCCACAAAGGCAGCATTAAATAAATTTGAGGATCATCTTAGTGAAGTCGAAAAGATGTATGACTTTTATAAAGAAGAACGAATTTATTCTAAGAAAAAGCGTTTTATCCAAGCTCGAAAGCTCGTCATTTATCGTCAAATGATTACTACTACCAAAAAAAGTATAGAGCTTTTACATCGTTTGCATAAACATGAAAATGAAATTTCTAATTTACCTAGTCAACTTCGAAGTATGGTCCAAGAACACCTAGACTTCCTCCTTACTTTCCATGAGCAATTACTTTTAAAGTTTACTGGTAAGTTAAAACCAGAGCATTCAAGATGGATTGATGAAGAAGGCAAAAAATATATAGATGTTATGGAAAAGCTTATCCAACAGATTGCCCTTGAACAAAAACGAGAAGGCGAAGAGGAATTCTCAAGTTATCATTTGATCTATATCTTCTCAAGGCTTTTAGATTATGAGGAAAATTTAGAGCATTTAGATACCCTTATAGTTTCATATAGAAGCTACCATAAAGAAGAAAGAAACTCCGATTTAGAACAAAGCTTTTATTAAAAATTAGAGGCTGGGACAAAGGACAAAATAGCATTTTTCCACATTAGGAAAAATGCTATTTTTACGTTCCAATGAAAATTGATTTCCATTCCGGGTACGCTTTCCGCGGGCACGACCTGACACGAACGTCTCAGGCGGCGTGGTGTTCCCGCAGGAGTCGACCCTCCATTCCAATCAATTTTCAAAGTATCATTTTTTTAATATTACGTTTTGGGGATTTTCTTTGAGTTTTTCACTTATGGCCCAGCCATCTTACGGAAGCTTATCTATATCCACTAATTGTATAAATCCTCGATCATATTGAATGGAGCCTTCTTTTTTCCATTCATTTAAATACGTTGTCACCTTTTGTCGGCTACAGCCCACCATATAAGAAATTTCCTCATGTGTTAATGGAATATTAATCGTAGCTACCCCATTTTCCATATTGGCTAATTTCTGTAGAAACCAACTAAGTCTTTCTGGAACTGCCATTCTCGAATGAACAGAGATGACTTTTCTCGCTTCATCTAATTGTCTAACTAGTGAATAAAACAATGTTTTTTCGACTTCCGAAAGACTTTCTAAATGTTTTAATACCACTTCCACCGGAATTGAAAATATGACTGAATCGATTAATGCTACTGAATACTGTGTATGTTCTACGTAATTATTTAAACGATCTAATAGACCAAATACATCCCCATCTTCAAGAATCGCTATAGTAACGGGTTGTCCATCTACACCATCTTCTGCTAATTTCACTAATCCCTGCTCTAAGAAGTAAATTGAATTGATTGTATCTCCGGTTTGATACATCATCTGCCCCTTTTTTACGTAGGATTTGTTGCTATATTGTCGTAGTTCTGCAAGCATTATTATCACCTCTATTTGACATACCCCAATCTATTATATATATTATTCTAAACATTTGTAACAAAGGTGACAGAAAGATTATTTCACAGAACATAAAATGAAAACTAAATTATTCATAGTATATTAATATGTTTTGTTGGAATGGGGGGATTTAAAATGACTGAAGGACATATCATTCTAAAAAATGTACATAAAGAGTTTCAGAGAAAAGATAATGACCCAACTATCGCGTTAGATGATGTTTCCCTAACGATTAAAAAGGGTGAGTTTATTTCCTTGTTAGGCCCATCTGGGTGTGGTAAATCTACGCTTTTAAATATTGTTGCAGGTCTAGAGAAAGAATCCTCAGGTTCCCTACTAGTTAATAATAAACCTATTAAGGGACCAGGCAATGATCGAATCGTTGTTTTCCAGGAATCAGGATTATTCCCCTGGATGAGTGTATTAGATAATGTTATGTACGGTTTGTTATTAAAAAAAGTGCCTAAAGAAGAAGCAAAAGTTCGTGCTATGGATTGGTTGCAAAAGGTACATCTCGGAAAATTTGCTCAATCTATGCCGCATGAATTATCTGGTGGGATGAAACAGCGAGTTGCCATTGCTCGAGCCTTAGTGACAGACCCAGAAATTTTGTTAATGGATGAACCATTCGCTGCACTTGATGAACAAACGCGTATGGTACTCCATAAAGAACTTGAAAAACTTTGGCGAGAAACTGGAAAAACAATTATATTTGTTACCCACAATATTCGTGAAGCCGTAGTTTTATCAGATCGAATTGTATTAATGAAAACACGCCCTGGAGGAATTAAAAATATTTTCCCTGTGCAGGCAGCCCGACCTAGAAAATCTTCGGACAGCATTTTAATACATTTAGAAAATCGCATCTTAACAGAGCTAGAACAGGAAATGGAAAAAGTGCTGAAGGAGGAATTAGGTAGTGATTACGCTCTTAAGACGGACCATCTTCGTGTTGATCCTAATAATAATATGGGAAGCGATATCTAAATTCGAAGTTTTCCCTGCTTTCATGTGGCCACCATTAATTATTCCTAATGATCCAGGTGGCGTTACTGTAATTAAAACATTAGTAAACGGCCTTATTAGTGGACAATTATTAGAAGCTACCGGCTCTTCCCTAATCCGTTTATTTATCGGGTTCGTAGTTGCTGTCATCATTGGATTAGTTCTTGGATTCTTAATTTATAAATATAAAATTATCGATGATACACTTGGCTTTTTTGTAACAAGTCTTCAAGCAATTCCAAATATCGTTTGGATGCCATTAGCCATTCTTTGGTTTGGACTTGGGGTTGGCTCAGTAATTTTTATCGTTATTTTAGGAGCTGCCCTTTCAATTACGATTACATCAAGTACAGCCTTTAAAAGTGTGCCTCCCTTACTAATACGTGTAGCTAGTACAATGGGATCTTCAGGTTTCCACCTGTTCCGAACAGTTATTTTTAAATCTACCATCCCTCAGCAAATTGCCGGTTTACGATTAGCATGGGCATTAGCTTGGCGTGCTGTTTTAGCCGGTGAGTTACTTGGTGGTAGTGGAGGTCTTGGGACATTACTTGACCTAGGGCGCTCCATTCAAGCGATGGATTTAATCTTTAGTATCATGATTATTATCGGGGTCATTGGTTCATTTATTGATAACTTTATTTTTGTAAGAATTGAACGTTATGTATTAAGAAAATGGGGTATTCAAACTACCCACTAAGGAGAAGAAAGATGAAAAAGAATATTTTATTCCTAACGATTTTAACACTTGTAATTGCAGTCCTTGCTGCATGCGGAAACAAAGAAGAAGAAAATGCTGAAAAAGAATCTGCTACTGAAGTTCGTATTGGTTACTTCCCTAATATGACACATATTGCAACAATCATTGGATTAGAAAAAGGTTACTTTGCTGAACAATTTGGAGATGGTGTTGAAATTACTACTAACACTTTCAATGATGGTTCTGCGTTTATGGAAGCTATGTCTACAAACTCAATTGACCTTGGAACAGTAGGACCAACACCAGCTATCAACACTTTTGTAAAAAATCCAGAACATGAAATCATTGCTGGCGCTGTAAATGGTGGTGCAGTACTTGTTGTTGGTAAAGATTCAGGTATTAATAGTGTAGAAGATTTAAAAGGTAAAAAAGTTGCAGTACCTACATTTGGTAGTACTCAGGATGTTGGATTAATGAAATCACTTCAAGAAGCTGGTTTAACTGCGAACTCTACTGGTAATGGCGATGTAACAACAATTAAACAAGCTCCAGCTGATACAGCTGCTTTAATGTTAAAAGGTGAAGTAGATGCTGCTGCTACACAAGAACCATGGGGCGTTAATATCGAAACAAATGGTAATGCGAAACTATTATTAGATGCATCTCAATTTGCTTGGGGTAGTGATTCTACTAATACAGTAGTTGCTGCTAGAAAAGCATTCACATCTACTAATCCAGAGTTAACAAAAAAAGCTTTAAAAGCATACAAACAAGCTGTTGACTTCATTAACGAAAATCCTGAAGAATCAATTCAACTTTTCCTTGACCATGTAAAAGGTCTTACTGGTAAAGAATTATCTAAAGATGAAGTAACAAAAGCATTTGATCGTTTAACACCTACAACTGATGTAAAAGAAGACATTTTAAAAGAAATGGCGACTATTTCTAAAGATGCTGGCTATATTTCAAGTGACGATATTGATGGTTTAGTGAACCTTTCTTACTTAGAGGATGCTCTAAGCGAATAAGTTCGTCATCTTATAGGAAAAGTTTTATAATAATTGGAGACGCTAAAGCTAGGCAGTTCATCTCGCCTAGCTTTTATCGATTTTACTTTGAAAGGTGATTTAAAATGAAGTTACATAACAATATTCTTGAATTAGTTGGAAACACACCAATCGTTAAGCTAAATAAATTACCGGCTGAAGATAGTGCTAAAGTGTACATGAAGCTTGAATCGTTTAACCCAGGTGGTAGTGTAAAAGACCGCGCAGCCCTAAATATGATTCTTCAAGCTGAAAAAGAAGGAAAATTAATTCCTGGTGTAAGTACTGTCATCGAGCCTACTTCAGGAAATACTGGAATCGGTCTTGCAATGGTATGTGCAGTAAAAGGTTACCCTTGTATTATTACAATGCCTGATAATGCAACAAAAGAACGTGTACAATTAATGCAGGCGTATGGAGCGGAAGTTCATTTAACACCTTCTAATTTACGTATGCAAGGATCTATTGATGAAGCAAAACGAATTGCGGCTGATATTCCAAATAGCTTTATTCCTTTACAATTTGAAAACCAGGCAAATGCGGATGCCCATCGAAGAACTACGGCTGTAGAGATTTTAGAGGCATTCGATGAAGGCTTAGATGTTCTCGTGTTAACTGCCGGTACGGGTGGTACAGTAACAGGTACAGGAGAAGAATTGAAAAAACGTCTTCCAAATTTAAAAATTTATGTAGTTGAACCAGCTGGCTCCCCAGTATTAGCAGGTGGCGCTCCTGGTCCTCATAAAATTCCAGGAACTGGACCAGGATTTATTCCTACAATTTTAAACCGTGAAGTGTACGATGAAATTCTCCATATTGAAGATGATGATGCTCAAACTACAGCAAGAAGACTTGCTGCAGAAGAAGGCATTCTGGTAGGTGCTTCTGGAGCAGCTTCTGCCTACTTTGCAATTGAGCTAGCTAAAAAACTTCCGAAAACGGCCAAAGTACTTTGCTTAGCTCCAGATACTGGTGAAAGATACTTATCTTCAGATTTGTTTCCTATTGATTAATTAGCATATAAAAAAGGTGAGCCCAAAGCTCACCTTTTTTTAATTCTTCATTTTAGGATCCAATGCATCTCGCAGTCCATCTCCCATTAAGTTGAATCCTAGTACTGTTAACATAATGGCTATGCCTGGGAAAATCATCATCCATGGTGCAGTCATCATATAGACCCTTGCATCTGAAAGCATTTTTCCCCATTCAGGCTGTGGCGCTTCTGCCCCGAGCCCTAAGAAACTTAAAGCTGCTGCTTCGATAATTGCTGTCGCAATCGCTAATGTTCCTTGAACAATGACTGGTGAAAAAGAATTGGGTAAAATATGTCTCCATAAAATACGACTATCTTTCATTCCAATAGCTCTTGCAGCAACGATATATTCCTCCTCTTTCACACTTAAGACTTTAGAACGGATTAATCTTCCAAAATTCGGAATATTAATGATGGCAATCGCAATTAATGCGTTTTGCAGTGACGGACCTAAGATAGAGACAATTGCAATAGCTAATAATATACTTGGGAAAGCTAACATAATATCAAAAACTCTTGAAATGATTGTATCAATCCAACGTCCGTAAAACCCTGCAATAATTCCTAAAAAACTTCCAACTACGATTGAAAGAATTACTGAAAAAAATCCAACAGCTAAAGAAATTCTAGCACCATAAACTACGCGCGAAAAAATATCTCGACCAAAGTCATCTGTCCCTAACCAATAGTCACTAGAAGGGGAGGCTAATCGTAAACTTGGATCCTGTAATTTCTGCTCATTGATACCTTCTGGCGCAATTAATGGACCAAAAATAGCTAGCAGTATGAAAAACGTAACAATCGTTGTTCCAACAAGGGCCGCTTTACTTTTTCTAAAGCTGTGCCAGGCTACTTTCCATGGTCCAATTACTTTTTCTTCTTTATGTTTTAAATCAACGGAATTAGAAGCTAACTCAGACATGTATCCCTCTCCTTTCTAGTTATATTTAATTCTTGAGTCAATCGCCGAATAGAGCACATCTACGAGAAGGTTAATCATAACGAACATAAAGGCAACAATTAAAATTCCAGATTGAATAACTGTATAGTCTCTGTAACCGATAGCCTCATATATATAACGACCGATTCCTGGCCAACTAAAAATGGTTTCTGTTAATATTGCTCCACCTAAAAGAAGACCTGTCTGTAACCCAATAATTGTGATAATCGGAATTAATGCATTTTTTAATGCATGCTTATAAATAACCTTGCCCATTCTTTGACCTTTCGCACGGGCAGTTCGAATGTAATCAGAACGTAGTACCTCTAACATGGAAGATCGTGTCATACGAGCAATAATTGCCATTGGAATTGTAGCTAGTGCCACCCCAGGTAATATTAAATGTTTAATGGTTACCCAAAATTGATCGATACGACCGTTAATTAATGTGTCTATCAAATAGAAGTGGGTAATTGCATGGACCGGATCACGAACCTCTTCTCGACCAGATGTCGGTAGCCATTTTAATTCTAGACTAAATGTCCATTGTTCCATCAAACCTAACCAGAAGATTGGCATTGATACACCTATTAGTGCAATGACCATCGCAATATAATCAAACCATGAATTTTGGAACCAAGCTGAGATAATTCCAGCGTTCATACCAATGATAATCGCTATAATCATTGCAAAGACCGCTAATTCAATCGTTGCTGCTAAATACGGCCAAACTTCAGTGGTAATTGGTTGTCTCGTTCGTAAAGATTCACCTAAATCCCCTGTTAGAAGGCCTTTTAAGTAATCAAAATATTGAATATACCACGGATTGTCTAGACCTAGTTTTTCTCTTAAAGCTTTTATAGCTTCCTCATTAGCTTGTTGTCCTAATATTACTTGGGCTGGATCACCAGGTATCGCACGGATAATTAAAAAAACGATAAAGGTCATCCCTAGCAGCACAGGAATTAGATGAAGAATTCGTTTACCTATGTAGCGAAGCATAACTTCACCTCTTTCTCCATTTTTTAAACCAGGCCCTCAAAGCAATGTCACATTGCTTGTGGACCTGGTATTTGTTTTATTCCATCGAAACGTTTATTAAGCTTTCAGAACCAGTTGGGTGTGGTAAGTAACCTGTAACAGATTTTTTCCCTGCAAGTAGTGGGATAGAGTGTGCTAAAGGAACCCAAGGTGCATCATCATGAATAATTTCTTGAGCTTGTTTGTATAACTCAACACGTTTTTCTTCATCTATTTCTGATTGTGCTGCAATTAACAACTCATGAACTTGATCATTTGAATAGTAAGCATAGTTGTTACTACCAATGTTATCTTTGTCTAATAATGTGTAGATAAAGTTATCTGCATCACCATTATCACCTGTCCATCCTAATAGGAATGCATCTGCTTCACCGTTTTTCGCTTTTTCTAAATAAGTTGCCCATTCGTAAGTGACAATTTTAGAAGGAATTCCAACGTCACTTAAGTTTTTCTGAATTGCTTCCGCTACCTTTTGTCCATCTGGCATATATGGACGTGGTACTGGCATTGCCCAAAGTTCAATTTCAGTGCCATCATAGCCTGCTTCAGCTAATAATGCCTTCGCCTTTTCTGGATCATATTCATATCCTGTGATTCCATCATTATAACCACCGATTGATGATGGCATAGGGTTAACTGCTACTTCTGCACGTCCTTGGAAGAAAGCATCAATAATTGATTGTTTATCAATAGCATAGTTCACTGCTTGTCTTACTAACTTATTGTCAAATGGAGCTCGTGTATTTGTTAAACCTAAATAACCAACATTCATAGATGGACGTTCGATTAATTGTAAATCTGAATTCGATTCAACTGTAGTCGCATCAGATGGGTTAATGCCATCTGCTAAGTCGATTTCACCTGTCATTAAGGCATTTAATCGAGCTGAGTTATCAGGAATAGCTCGGAAAATAATTGTATCTAACTTAGGTAAGCCCTCTTGCCAGTAGTTTTCATTCTTCTTAACTGTGATAGAATCGTTTCGTTTCCATTCACCAAATACAAATGGACCTGTTCCTACTGGGTTATCACCAAATGCTTCACCTGCTGATTCAAATGCTGTTGGTGACGCAATGCCAAATGGACTCATTGCTATATTTTTTAAGAATGGTGCTTGTGGACGAGATAGTGTAAATACTACAGTGAGATCATCTACCGCTTCTACTTTTGCGATAATGTCTTCCCCTTCTGCTTTAAACATTGAATGGAAGTAGTAGAATTGTTCTTCTGCTCCACCTTTCCAGCGCTCAACATTTTTCACTACCGCATCAGCATTAAAATCAGTACCATCGTGGAATTTAACACCCTCTTGTAAATGGAACGTGTAAGTTAAGCCATCTTCACTAACTTCCCATGTTTTAGCTAAACCAGGATTAATCGTTGTGTCTTGCTCTCCAAAGTTTAATAAGGTTTCAAAGATATTTTCCGTCACTTTAAAAGATTCTCCATCGGTTACAATGGCAGGATCCAGTGAAACGGAATCTCCACCACGCCCGAATACTAAAGTTTGAGGAACTGACTCTTTTGTATCATCTGTTGTTGCACCTTCATTTGTTTCTTCGTTTGTTTCTGTTGGCTCTTCAGTTCCTTCATCGCTACTACAAGCAGCTAACATTACTGAAAGAGCAAGCAACAAAAATAGCCCCAGGGACCACAGCTTGCTTTTCTTCATAAATACCCTCCTATGTTTGTTAGTATATATGTCATTGCTACGCATCAATTAGAGAGACCTTGTTTATGAATTTTTGTTATATACATATTCAACGTCTCACAACATACTAATCAATTTAATTAGTACTATATAAATGACACGCAACAGAGTGACCTGGTTTAACTTCTATTAATTCTGGTGTTACCATTTTGCAAGTGACCGTTGAATAAGGGCATCTCGATTGAAACTTACAACCACTTTCTGAAACAGCACTTGAGATATCTCCTGTAATAATTATTTTTTCCCTTTCATAGGTAGGATCTGGAATAGGCACAGCAGAGAGAAGTGCCTTTGTATATGGATGTAAGGGTTCGGCATATAAAGATTCACTATCTGCCAGCTCTACAACACTTCCTAAATACATGACTGCCACACGATTGCTAATATGGCGTACAACGCCTAAATCATGGGCAATAAAAATATAAGTAAGCTTTAAATCTTCTTGTAATCTTTGCATTAAATTAAGCACCTGTGCTTGAATGGAAACATCTAATGCAGATACAGGTTCATCTGCAATAATTAGCTTTGGATTTGTCATGAGTGCTCTTGCAATTCCTATCCGTTGCCTTTGCCCTCCACTAAATTGATGAGGAAAACGTTTTGCATGGTAGTTATTCAAACCAACTATCTCTAAATATTCTTCTACCTTTTCTTTGCGTTCCTTCGCATTGCCAACCCCATGAACAATAAGAGGCTCCTCTAAAATTTTCTTAACTGTATGTCGTGGATTTAATGACGCATATGGATCCTGGAAAACCATCTGGATATCGCGTCTTTTTTTTCGCATCATTTTTTTGGAAAGCGTCGATAGCTCTTCTCCATCGAATTGAATAGAACCGGATGTTGGTTCTAATAAACGCATAATCATTCGACCAGTTGTTGATTTACCACAACCGGATTCACCAACTATCCCAAGAGTTTCACCTTCTAATACTTCAAATGAAACACCATCTACTGCCTTCACATAAGTCATTTTCTTTAATGATCCTGTTCGTTTAGGAAAGTGTTTCTTTAAGTTATCGACCTTCAGCAATACGTTCTGCAACTTTCATCCCCTCCGTTTCTTGTAAGAAGCACCTTGATTTATGAACAATAGTTTCACTTACTTCATATAATGGAGGATTTTCAGTGATACATCGCTCTGATGCATATTCACAACGTGGTGCAAACCGACAACCCATTTGAATTGAACCGGGTTTAGGAACATTTCCTTTTATAGAATATAAAGAGTCTTTTTTATACCTCATATCCGGTACTGATTGTAGTAGACCCTTTGTATAGGGATGTTGGGGAGATTTAAAGATTTCACCAACTGGAGCTTCTTCGACAATTTGGCCTGCATACATGACAACTACTCGCTCGCAAACCTCTGCAACCACACCTAAATCGTGGGTAACTAGTAATACAGCAGTTTGGAATTGCTTATTGAGCTCTTTCATGAGTTTTAAAATTTGAGCTTGTATAGTTACATCAAGTGCAGTAGTTGGCTCATCCGCAATCAATAATTTTGGATTACATAATAAGGCCATCGCTATCATTACTCGTTGCCTCATTCCTCCTGATAATTGATGAGGATAATCTTTCATAAGCTCTTCTGGCCTTGGTAATCCAACAAGCTTCATCATTTCAATCGCTTTAGTGGCTGCTTCTTTCTTTTTCATCTTTTTGTTGTGTAATAAAATAGCTTCTATTAGTTGATTACCGATTGTGTACAAAGGATTTAATGATGTCATTGGCTCTTGAAAAATCATCGCCATTTCTTTTCCACGAATTTTCCTCATTTGTTTTTCAGTTTGCTTCGTCAAATCTTTTTCGCCTAATAGAATTTGACCTGAAGTAATTTTTCCTGGTGGAGAAGGCACTAACCCCATAATTGATAGAGATGTTACACTTTTTCCGCATCCTGATTCTCCAACAACGCCTAATATTTCTCCCTCATAAATATGAAAATCAATATGATCTACTGCAGGGACTCTCCCATCTTCTGTGAAAAAAGTAGTTTCTAAATCTTTTACTTGTAGTAGTACATTCCTTTTCATCATGTCCCCCTATAGAAAAGTGATACTAGTATCACTTTTTATTTCTATTACTCTTTTCTAATTGATAGATTTTAAATCTAGTAATTCTATTTCATATGCTATAAAATTCGAAAATATCACAGAATTCACCTTGAAATTTCTCGACAGAAATCAACAAACCCCTCACTTTATCACGTTAATATACTAAATTTCTTAACAGCTTAAACTTCGTTAAATTGAGTAACTACGCCATTTAGATACCTATTTCTTAGTAAAATAAAAATGCCCAACAAGTCGAATTTTGACTTGTTGGGCATTTTTATTTATTTAATTTGCTTAATATTATATTAATAGAAGGCATGGTGTTTTGTAGTTATAACAATTATTATTATTTTCTAATCCAACTTTTGAATCTGGAATAAATCATAATAGACACCTTTTTTCTCCATAAGAGAATCATGATTGCCTTCCTCCACTAACTCACCATGATCAATAACAAAGATTTTATCCGCATGTGTTATTGTCGATAGTCGATGTGCAATAATGATCGTCGTGCGATCATTCGCTAACCTATTTAATGAATCCTGAATTAATGCTTCACTCTCTAAATCTAGAGCAGATGTTGCTTCATCTAATACTAAAATTGGAGGATTTTTAAGGAAAACGCGGGCAATTGCAACACGTTGTTTTTGGCCACCTGAAAGTTTCACACCGCGCTCGCCAACCTTTGTGTCATAGCCTTCTGGTAAAGTCATGATAAAGTCATGGGCATTGGCAGCTTTTGCAGCGGCAATCACTTCATCATTTGTTGCATCTGGTTTTCCCATTAAAATATTTTGTTTTACTGAGTCACTAAATAAAATGTTATCTTGAAGTACAATACCAATTTGCTCTCTTAATGAATGAATAATCGCATCATTTACATCGATTCCATCAATTTTAATTGCACCACTACTTACGTTATAGAACCTAGGAATTAAACTAACAATAGTAGACTTTCCTCCGCCACTCATTCCAACAAAAGCTGCTGTTTCACCAGGGTTGATATTAAAATTAATGTCTTTTAATATCATTTGTCCACCCTGTTCATATTGAAAGTTCACATGTTCAAAGGAAACTTCCCCTCTAACTGGTGGTAGTTCTAGAGCGTTTTTCTTGTCTTGAACATCATATTCTTCATCCATTAATTCAAACATGCGATCCATCGACGCGATAGATTGCGTTAGTGTTGTAGATGAATTTACTAGACGACGTAGCGGACTATATAATCTTTCAATATAAGCGTAAAATGCAGCCATGACTCCGACCGATAAATCACCCTGTAACACTCGGTACCCCGCGTAGCCAATCACGAGTAATGGAGCAATGTCCGTAATCGTATTCACTACTGCAAAAGATTTGGCATTCCACTTCGTATGATCTAGAGCGCGATCGAGGAACTCTCCATTTTCTTTATCAAAAATCCTTTGCTCATGCTTTTCTAAAGTAAAACTTTTTATAATACTCATACCACTTACACGTTCATGAAGATAACTTTGAACATGTGCTAGAGCCTGTGAACGTTTTCTTGTTAAATCGCGAAGTTTCCCAAAGAAAAATTTCACACTAATACCAAAGAAAGGCAATGCGATAATGGCTACTAAAGTGAGTTTCACATCCATAGCGAGCATTATTCCAATCGCTATTAAGATAGTGGCAACATCTAGCCATAAGTTCATCAAGCCAATCATGATAAAGTTTTTCGTCTGCTCTACATCATTAATAACCCGAGAAATTACTTCTCCTGCCCTTGTATTCGCATAATACTTTAAGCTTAGCTTTTGTAGGTGACCAAATAATTCCTGACGGATATCAAATAATACTTTGTTTCCTACATGTTGTGCAAAATATTGACGGTAATATTCAATTGGTGGACGAATGATAAAGAACAAAATGACCGTTCCACCTAGCCAATAGAGGAGTTTCGACATTTTTTCACTGTCGGTTAAATCCGTGGCCCCAATAATATCATCAATTACAATTTTTATTAATATTGGGATAAACAATGGAATGGCAAATTTAATAATACCAATCACAATCGTTACAAGAATCTCCCAACGATATGGCTTCACAAAGCGCATATAACGTTTTATACTATCCAAATCTTTTCACTTCCTTTACAAACAACACAAATGAATGAGAAAAGTGCCAAAATGAGACACCTGATTAAACTATACTCTAGATTGATTGGAAATACACATATGGCGTTTTTGTCCAAATTGGTAGACGTTTACTTTCAATTGAGAAAATCACGGAGTCTCTGGTGAGCTCCCATTACTCTATCTAAAGGAAAAGGTGGAGAAAACATATGTTTTACTCCACCAAAGATTAATACCATCTATTCCTTTGATTGCATATCTTTATTAAATAAGTAGCGACTAGTCCAAACTTCGATAAAGTCTGGTGCAAAGGGGCCTCTTTTTTGTTTGATCCAGCTTATAAGCTTATTAACATTACGTTTTAAAATTTTATCTATTACTTCTGGATAACCCATTTCTTTTTTATGTTGCTCATATTCATCTTCATCTAATAATGTATAGGACATATCAGGAAATACCTTTATGTCTAAATCATAATCGATATACTTTATCGCATTATTATCAAAGACATAAGGAGAACTCATATTACAGTAGTAATACACCCCATCATCACGTAGCATGCAAATAATATTGAACCAATGCTCTGCATGAAAGTAGCAAATAGAAGGCTCTCTAGTCAACCATGTTCGACCATCTGATTCCGTCACAAGAGTTCGTTCATTCGCCCCAATAAAAATGTTCTTTGTTCCTTTTAAGACCATCGTTTCTTGCCAGACACGGTGGATGCGACCATTATGTTTATAACTATGTATTTGTATCGTTTCTCCTTCTATAGGTATTGTCATGTAAAGCCCACCTTTTCGTCTCTATGTATCAATATCGCTTGGTGATATTTTAGTCCAATTTGAATATTTCAATCATCTAGCAACTATTAGGTCTATTATAGCAATGCTTAACAAAAACTTGTAGCTTGAAGAACATATTTTTCATATTACTTGGTAAAAATTAAAATATTACCATTTAATTTTATGTAAATTATAAATTTAAAAACTAAAAAATTAAGGTATAGACAAAATGTCTATACCTAAAAGTGAATTCACTTTATTTACACTCGAGTTAGGGTGACTTAATTAGAATTCGTTGTTTTCGTTGTTTTCGTTGTTGTTACGGTTTTGTTGGTTTTGCTTTTGATTTTGTTGACGAGCTTGTTGGAAATCTTGATCTAAAGCAAACTCTTCGTTGTTGTTGAACTCATTGTTGTTATTGTTGTTGTTATTGTTGCGGTTATTGCGGTTGTTGTTATTGTTGTTGTTAGCCATTTGTTCTCACCTCCGTAAAAAATATTGTTGACGGAAGAATACGAGTTTATTCGACAAAATAAAAATAAGTTAATTCAGAACATTCAAAATTTTTAACATTGGCACTGGCATGGGTAAAGCTTTTATTTCTTCCATTGCAAAGAAATTTGTGTTATCTGGTAAACCTATCATTTGTTCAACTCTTACTAGCATACAGTCCATTTCCCAAGTTAAATGTGAAAAAATATGTTTAAATTTTAATAAGTCATTATCCATGTAATTTATAATTTGTACATTATAATTTTGTTGGAATGTATTTTCACTAACCGAGTTTTCATTTACTTCAATCATCGGGAATTGCCACATGTCAGCTAATAAGCCTTCACTCGGGCGCTTCTCTAATAAGTACCGCCCTTCAGGGTCCATTGCAATGAATACTTTAAATTGTACTTTTTTTGTCTTAACTTTTTTAGATTTGACCGGTAATTGATCAGTATCTCCCTCATGAAAGGAAGTACAGTAATCTCGTACAGGACATAGCAAACATTTTGGGGATGTAGGTGTACAAATCATTGCTCCAAGATCCATTAAGGCCTGGTTGAAATCCCCAGGATGTTGTTGATCAATCAGCATTTCTACCGCTTCTTCAAACACTTTTCTTGTTTTCGGTAGTGCAATATCTTCGTGAATATGTAAAACACGACTCAAGACACGCATAACATTACCATCTACTGCGTGTTCTGGCTTTTGGTAGGCAATACTTAAGATTGCGCCGGCTGTATAAGGTCCCACACCTTTTAACTTTGAGATGTCATGACGATTATCAGGTACTATTGCATTATATTTTTCCACAACTTCCCTCACGCCTGCTTGTAAATTGCGTGCACGTGAATAATAACCAAGACCTTCCCACATTTTTAGCAATTCCTCTTGTGGTGCGTAAGCAAGATCTTGTATTGTAGGGTATTTATCTAAGAATCGATTATAATACGGGATTACCGTATCGACTCTTGTTTGTTGAAGCATCACTTCTGAAACCCATATTTTATATGGATCCGATGTACGTCTCCAGGGTAAATCACGTTTCTCGTTATTAAACCATTCGACTAAATTGTGTCGAAATTCATCTGTATATTGGTAATTCATCATTGCCTCCGATAATTATCGATTTTAAATTATGAAAATTCGGGTATATTATAAATATAAGATTAAGTATTTTACGTTTTCGATAAAACAAACCGTCAAGTATATGGCCAAAATCCTCCATATACGAGGAGTTGATACTTTTGGATTCAGGCACACATTTAGTTATGGGCGTTGCTTTAGGCGGATTAGCTTTAGCGGACCCAGTTGTAGCTGATAATACTATTGGATACGTTGCCGTAATAGCAGGAACTATTATTGGATCTCAGGCACCAGATGTGGATACGATATTAAAATTAAGAAATAATGCTGTGTATATTCGTCATCATCGGGGAATTACCCATTCAATACCAGCAGTTATTTTATGGCCCATTGTGATTACTGCCTTTTTAAGTTTAGTATTTCAAAATGTGAATATCCTTCACTTATGGCTTTGGACTTTCCTTGCCGTCTTTTTACATGTTTTCGTTGATATTTTTAATGCCTATGGGACCCAGGCGCTCAGACCATTTTCAAAGAAATGGGTTGCCCTTGGTGTCATAAACACCTTTGACCCGATCATTTTTAGTCTTCATTGTATTGGTATATTACTTTGGGCGTTTAGCTTTAACCCCGTTAAAGTTTTTACCATCATGTATTTAATTATTATTGTCTATTATATTGTACGTTTTATTTTACAAATAGCTGTAAAAAGAGCCGTTCATCATACAATCCAAGATGAAGATTTTGTCATTGTTGCACCAACAATGCGCTTTTTCAATTGGCGTGTAGCAGCTAAATCTAAAACCCATTATTATGTAGGCCGTGCTTATGGAAGAACGATTAATATTTATGACAAGTTTGAAATTAAACCACTTCCTAAAACACCTATTGTGGATAAAGCACTGTCAGATTCAAACTTAAGTGCATTTATATCCTTCTCTCCTTTATATCGATGGGAGATTTCTGAGTTAGAGAACAATTTAACAGAAGTTCGATTAATTGATTTACGCTATCGTAGTAATGACCATTATCCATTTGTAGCCGTAGCACATCTTGATGAAGAACTAAATGTGGTCAATTCTTACACTGGATGGATTTTTAGTGAAGATAAATTACAACAAAAGCTACAAATAGGAGCAAGTGATTAATCATCTTAATGCTAATGCTCTCTTGTAATAGACTAAAACTGCTCTATAAATTTATAAGGAGTTGTCCATACTTTTATGGACAACTCCTTTCCTATTATATAGTCACTTTACTTACTGTTGGATTTCATCACTTCCATCTAACAGGTGTGCATATTTTGGATTTCTTCCAGCAAACTCGTGAATTTTATCACCGTAGCTTGTAATCCATTGTTTAATTATCTTTTCAGTGTATTCTGCTCCACGATAGTCGTACCCTGCTTTGGCATAAGTGGATTCAAAATCAGACCATAATAACTCAATCCATGTTCGAGCTTTGTTTACAGATAAATGAGGGTTCTTCTCTGCTAACATTTGAGTTAATTGTTCAATGGAATGATTGGCATTCATCTTATTTCCCCACCTTCATTGGTAAAAGTAGTGATATTGGTAAAGCTTCCTCAAAGCGCTCTCCACCTAATCGGTAACCCCAGGCGAAGCGCCCTTTTAAATATTCTACTTTAAAGAACTCTCCTGGCGCACCATCGATTCGATACATTTCACCCTTAACAATGGTGTTTGGATCAATTAGGTAAGCTGCAGCCATAGTAGCTTTTCTTTCATATACTGCAAATTCATTAACAATACCTAGTTGCTCTGCTTTTCTTGCTTTCTCTTTAAGATTTGCAATTTCCTCTCTTAGTTCTTGCTCTGTCATTTCTGCATAGTTTTTTTCAGCCATTTTCTTCTGTCTCCTTTTCATCTAAAAAACAATCAATTATTTCTATCGGAAAGCCTTTTTGGTATAAGGCCTGTTTAGTTTTCATTCGAAGATCATTACCTGTGAGCTTGGTAGCATATTTTTTCCAAAGCTTTTCACCTTGTAGTTCAATCATTTCATACCAATCATCATCTTCTCGCTCCAAGTTAATTTGGTCAAGTATTTCGTTTGCAATCGAAAAGGAATAACCTTTTCTTAACAAAACATCCTGAATTTTTTGCTTAATTTGGATTGGTGTTTTATTTTGGTTTGCACGTACCACCTTTTGAGCAAGCTCCATTGCAATATTAAGTTGTTCTGTATGTGAAAAAGAATCAAGTACCTTATTTTGTGTTTCTTTGTCGATTCCCTTTTTTATTAAATCTTGTTTTATGGCTCTTGGCCCTTTTTTAGCGGTTTTCTTCTTCGTTTCTAACAGAGCTTTTGAATAGGTTTCGTCATTTAAGAAACCTAATTTTTCAAGTTTTCTTATTGCCTCTAATACAACTGCTTCACCAAACCCAGCAGCTAAAAGCTTCTTTTTCACTTCAAATTCACTACGCATTTGGTATGCTAAGAAATTTAAAGCTCGATTAAAAGCTTTTGCAATTTCATCCTCATATGTAATTTCGTCTATATCAAATTGTTCGAGTACTTTTCCTTTCGTCAAGCCAAACTTAATAAGTGTTGATTCATCAACTGCAAATGCATATGTATCATTCAAATAGATATTGTAACGTTCTGGATTGTTTTTTTGTCGTCCTATTTTTGATATGACTTGCATGCAAACACTCCTTCTAACCCCTAGTATACATGTTTTTTTAGATTGTTTCATTTTAGAAAATTTTCAAGTTCAGCGAATAAAATATTTTTAAAATTAGTCAATTTGATTTTTAGCATAAAGATATCGTTTTCGCACAATATAAGCAAAAAAGGAGGCTAAAATTCTTTATGCGTAAACATCCCCTTTTGGCTTTAACCTTGTATGCCATTATCTTTGTACTGGCCTTTAGCTTGGTTATGCCAAATGTTGCAGAAGCAAATTCAAAAGCATACCATTGGGGCTTTAGTAAATCCAAAGATGAACTGCCTGTAGATGTTGGTGCTGAATTTGAAACAATATTAAAAGAACACGGTGCATTTTATAGTGGAAATCAACATAAAAAGATCATTTACCTAACTTTTGATAGTGGTTTTGAAAATGGTCATACAGAAAGTATCTTAGACACTCTAAAAGAAGAAAACGTTCCAGCAACCTTCTTCCTAACTGGACATTACTTAACAAGTGCCACAGATTTAGTAAAGAGAATGATTGATGAAGGACACATCATTGGGAACCACTCTTATGGTCACCCAGATATGTCAAAATTATCGGAAGAGGAACTAATCAATGAATGGAAGAAATTCGATAAAACCCTTAAAGAATTAACTGGACTGAAACGTACATATTATGTTCGTCCACCAAAAGGGATTTTTAGTAAAAGAGATTTAACAGTAGGTAATAAACTTGGTTATACTCATATATTCTGGGATACAGCTTTTGTGGATTGGCATGAGGATTCTTCAGTGGGCTGGGATTATGCTTATAATGAATTGATGACTCAACTTCATCCAGGTGCATTAATTCTTCTGCATACTGTAGCCAAACATAATGCCGACGCTCTACCAAAATTTATTAAAGCTGCTAAAGAAAAAGGCTATTCATTTGGTACACTAGATGATTTAGTAATGGGAGATATTTTAGAATATTAAAAAGGGATTCTTGAGAATCCCTTTTTTATTACTTTATTACTTAAACATTTTTTTCAAGTTAGCCATTTCTATTGCTGATACTGCAGAATCATACCCTTTATTCCCCGCTTTTGTTCCTGCTCTTTCAATCGCTTGTTCGATGTTTTCGGTTGTAACAATCCCAAAAATCACCGGAACATTTGAATTTAAGGATACACTCGCAATACCTTTCGCTGCTTCATTATTAACATAATCATAATGAGAAGTTGCTCCGCGAATCACTGTTCCTAACCCAATAACAGCATCGTAGTTACCTGTTTCAACCATTTGTTTTGCTAAAAATGGTACTTCAAATGCACCTGGCACCCAGGCAAGATCAATATTCTCTTCAGCAACCCCATGTCTTTTTAAACCATCTAGCGCACCATTTACTAATTGAGATGTGATAAACTCATTAAAACGCCCTACTACTACACCTATCTTTAGATCTGTTCCGATTAAATTTGCTTCAAATACTTTTCCCATTTTATTGTCCCCTTATTATTAAAATTTTTAATTTTTACTTACTAGTAATTTTTGATTTTCACAATATTGAACCAAATCTTCGATGGAAATAATTTTGAGACCATGTTGAGTAGCAAAATCTAATAACCCATCTAATCTCAACATCTCTCCGTCATCCCCCATAATCTCGCAAATAACCCCTGCTGGAAAACTTCCACACGCTTTAGCTAGATCAATTGCTGCTTCTGTATGACCTCTTCTTTCAAGAACCCCATTTGGTTTTGCAACTAAGGGGAAGACATGTCCCGGTCTTCTAAAATGACTCGGTGTTGATTTTTCATTAATCATTTGAAGAATCGTGAAAGATCGTTCAAAAGCGCTAATTCCCGTATTCGTTTCCATATGATCAATACTTACTGTAAATGCAGTTTGATGGTTATCTGTATTGTTTTCTACCATTGGCGATAAGTCTAATTGTTTTGCTAGCTCCTCTGTAATAGGAGTACAAATTAGTCCGCGTCCAAATTTGGCCATGAAGTTAATATTTTCTGGAGTTGCAAATTCTGCTAATATGACTAAATCGCCTTCATTTTCACGATTTTCATCATCCACCACAATGACTTGTTTTCCTAATTTTAAATCCTTTAAAGCTTCTTCAATTGTATTTAACACGTATTAACACCGCCTTATTTTAAAATCCGCTACGACTAAGTAAATCTAAAGTTATATTTGAATTAGTTTGTTCTGTCTTTTTTAAATGGTGTAAAACATACTTTCCAAGCATGTCAGTTTCGATATTGACTGTATCCCCTACACTTTTTCTTCCTAAAATAGTTTCTGCGTATGTGTGAGGAATAAGTGATACTGTCACACTACAATCAGACACTTGAAATAGTGTTAAACTAGTTCCATCAATCGTGATAGAACCTTTTGGAATGCAGTTTTCTAATAAGTCCTTGGATAATTCTATTTCAATATAAACAGCATTTGATACTGGTCTTTTGGATTTGATAATTCCTACTCCATCTACATGACCAGAGACGATGTGCCCTCCAAATCTGCCATTTGCACTCATTGCACGCTCTAAGTTAACATAATCACCCAATTTCAACTTATGAATATTCGTTGCCTTTACTGTTTCTGGCATGACATCTACCGTCATTTCTTCATTATTCAAATGGGTAATTGTTAGACAAACACCATTTACGGCAATGCTATCTCCTAATTGTGCATCTGAAATAACTTTTGAAGTTGCAATCGTTAATTGCATACTATTTACATCTCTTTGAATAGCTTTTACTTTTCCTTGTTCTTCAATAATGCCTGTAAACATCTACTCACCTCTTTCATTTCATGAAAAAATAAAAACCCCTTAGTATCCTAAGGAGTTTGGGAGTATAAATGGCATACTTTAATAAACCTTTTGAACATGTATATTTCAAAAAGTGCCATTATTCATCCTTCTCCCATCCAGACTATACTGTCGGCTTTGGATTCGCACCAAATCCTGCTCATAATGAGCTCACGGGCTTAGAAGTTTTACTTCATCACCGTCGATTGGGAATTTCACCCGACCCCGAAGGACTGCTTGTTCAGCAATATTTACTTTGATTAAATAAAAAATCCCGTCATTTTGGGTGACGGGATTGAATACACAAGAAAAATTGTATACTAAATAAGACCATTAAAAATGCTTTTTAATGATTATTAATTAGAAAACTTGGTTTTTAAAGAAATAGAAAAAACTATATCTGCAAACCATAGTTGCTCTCATGCTCCTTCTCCCATCCAGACTATACTGTCGGCTTTGGACTCGCACCAAATCCTGCTCATAATGAGCTCACGGGCTTAGAAGTTTTACTTCATCACCGTCGATTGGGAATTTCACCCGACCCCGAAGGAATAATTTATTTAATTGCTTTCAAAGATATCATGATTTCGTAAGAATATCCACTAATATTTTCAGACAATTTATTTTTCAGTAAAAAGGAATCACTACATAAGTAGGAAATATTTATTCATTTGCTTTAAGTTCTGGCTTCGTTATAATGTTTAGATGAACTAATTAAAGGACGTGAACGCTTTTGAGCGAAAAAGTAATGATGGAAATTGGACAAAAATTTCCTTTAACAATAAAACGACTAGGCATAAATGGTGAAGGAGTTGGCTTTTATAAACGTAATGTTGTGTTTGTAAAGGGTGCACTACCAGGTGAAGAAGTTACTGTTAAAGTGTCGAAAGTACAACGTAATTTTGCGGAAGCAGATATTCTAAATGTACGAAAGGCTTCAAAAGATCGCCAAGAACCAAGTTGCCCTGTTTATAATGAATGTGGTGGTTGTCAGCTACAACATTTAACATATGACGGCCAATTAAGAGAAAAACGCGATATGGTTGTACAATCACTAGAGAAATACGTTAAGTCCATTGCCGATACGACAGATATCCGACCAACTATTGGTATGGACAACCCTTGGCACTACCGAAATAAAAGCTCCTTCCAAGTTCGAAAAGAAGGTAAACGAGTATACGCTGGACTATATGCTGAAGGTACAAATAAATTATTAAATATTAATGACTGTGCGGTTCAACATCCCTTAACTTCAAAAATAACGGTTGCCACTCGTAAAATTTTACAAAAGCTAAATATCTCTATTTTTGATGGTAAAACGTTGGATGGATTAGTAAGAACAATTGTCGTTCGAACTGCAATTCAAAGTGGAGAAACACAAGTATGTTTAGTAACGACTAGAAAAGATATTCCTCATAAAGAAGAACTGATTGAAAGAATGTTAAAAATCGATCCAAGTATCGTTTCTATTACCCAAAATATTAACCGTGAAAAAACTTCTCTTATTTTTGGAGATGAAACTATCATGCTGTATGGAAAAGAAACGATTCATGAAAAATTAGGCGAACTAGCTTTTGATTTGTCTTCACGCACTTTCTTCCAATTGAATCCAGAGCAAACTGTTCATTTATATGATGAAATTAAAAAGGCAGCTGAACTTACAGGAAAAGAAAAAGTAGTAGACGCATATTGTGGTGTCGGCACAATTGGTTTATGGTTAGCCCCAAAAGCTAAAGAAGTACGAGGCATGGATGTTGTCCCAGAAAGTATTGAAGATGCGAAGAAAAACGCTCGTAATCATAAGCTTAAGCATGCTCGTTACTATACAGGTACTGCTGAAGAATGGTTAGCAAAATGGAAACGTGAAGGATTTATTCCAGACGTGGTAACGGTAGATCCTCCGCGCACAGGCTTAGCACCAAGCTTTATTAAAACTGTTATGAAAATTAAACCAAAACGTTTTGTATACACTTCTTGTAACCCCTCTACATTTGCTAAAGACTTACAAGAATTAACGAAGCTTTATCACGTGGACTATATTCAACCTGTTGATATGTTTCCTCAAACCGCACGAGTTGAGATTGTTGCGAAGTTAACGTTGAAAAAATAATAGAAAAAGTAATGGCCAACTCACTTTTTAGATGAGTTGGCCTTTTCATTTTATGAAGCACTCTCCGCGCCCTCCATCGCCTTAGTAAAATAGCGGAATAAATACGATTTGCATTGCAATATGTGTAAACATATGAGCAAAAATAGCATATTCTAATCCCTTTTTCCAATATAGATAGCCGAAGAATATACCGCCGATTCCATTAAGCAGGAAGCATCTCAGGATTAAAATGTTTGTTAGTTCCCCAGATAATAGCTTTGTAGCTGGTAGATGGCCTGCTGCAAATAATAAAGAAGCAATAATGATTGCCACCCAATAATAGAAGCTTGGCAAACTTTGTACAGTCTGTCTAAAGAGTTTCAACATCAACCATACAAATAAGCTCATTACGAGTAATCGCAACATGATTTCTTCGAATACTCCTCCATAAAATACACCTGCAAGTAAACCAATTAGTGAGAAGTTTTGTTCCATTTCTCCAAGCAATCCAATTTTATTTTGAAAATAAAATCGATCACTTGCTGTAATAACAAAAGCAGTTATTCCCCCAAAGATTAATGCCTTTATCACACTCTTGGAATCAATTGTTACTTTTTCTTTTTTAAATAATGCATCGAGTAGATTTAACTTAAACCCTGTTTTTCTTGCTAGCTTAATTCCTATATAAGCTAAAACAAATGAAATAATCATTATTTGGAGAGCACTGATCACGGATAATACCGAGAGAGGTATTGGCATTGACCTTACCAACAGTTCGTATTGTTCCGGCTTGGTTTCTTGCAATGAGTCTAATTGATACGGTACTACAAAGAACCCGCCGATGAAGCACACAAATGCCAACAATATAGAAATCTTTAAATCTATTCTTTTCATTCACTACACCCCTTTTTCATTAGGCTAAAACTGAAATGAGTATAATTAAAACAATAGGTAAAAAGACGATGAGATAGCCTATTGGATTTGCAAAGTTAATTGTCCAGCCCACACCAAACCGCTTTTCAACAAAGATAGATGGATCATTTTTATTAAAATAGAATATTCCACCCTTCCAATATTTATCTTCATCTAAATCCATAATTTGTGCTTCAACTGATTGCGCTATTTCTTTATCTGATCGCCCTACTTTAATTGCAAATATCAAAGTACCTACCAAAACTAAAATGAGGAAACTAAAAGGAATTAGAATTTTTACCGTTCCTTCGCCAATCTCAGGATGAATCGTTGTTAATTGGAAGTAGCTCATTAACATCGTCGCGCCCAATAAAACTATATAAAGAAACCAACTAGAAGATTTTCTTAATGTTAGTTGTCTATTTCGAGAGGATTCGAGAGCAGTCGCGCTAAGTTTAATCCCCGAATTTTTCGTTGCTATATGAATGCCTAAAAACATCAATTGCATAATTAATAAAAACAGAGATAGCTGTACAGATGAAAATGGTGTTTTCACTGTAAATGCATCCGCTTCTCCACTTGGCCCCCAGTGAGTTGGAATTTGGTCCGGCAACAAATCATAATTCAAAACTGTATAGATCAACAAACCTATTGTTGAAAGAATAGGTAACAGATACACATACCAAGGTAACATTTCATCCTGCTTGCGAACGGATAAATCCGTGACTTTCATCGGTTTTAAATGTTCGACCCATTGATTTTGTTGCTTTAGCTGTTTTGTTTTGCCGTGATAATATAAATAGAAAGATAAACTTATAAAAATAAGCGCAAACTCTATAATTGCACCTGCTAGCGCTACCTCATTATCTTGTCGTGCATTACTAAAAGTCCATCCAATATAAGATGTTAAAATGACAATAGATAAAAGTCCCACAATCATGGAATAATGTTTTTTAAACTTCTTGATTGAGTCATCTTCAATATGTTGCTCTGGTATCATTACACCGAATACTATTGCTCGATTTACTAAGAAGGGTATTACCGTCTGAATCCCAGCAATGAATAATGTAATAATGAAAAAGATTAAAAACGACATGCATTCTCCCCCTTTATCTTTCTTTCAGTTCTTCTAATATGGAGCTAACCATATCTCGTATGTCTTTTTTATTCATACCAGACACTAAAGCTTCAGCTATTACAGGCTTTAGCTCCGTAAAAATTTGTTGCATTTTTTCTTCGCTCATTTGCTCTGTTGGTGAAATAATGGCACCTGATTTTGGAACAATTTTGATAATCCCTTTTTTCTCCAACTCATGATAGCTTTTATTGACTGTGTGCATATTCACTCCAAGATCTGCGGCAAAAGCTCTAACTGAAGGCAACGAATCTCCTCTAGCGATTTCTCCTCGTGCAATACCTTCAATAATTTGATTTGTTATTTGTGTGTAGATTGGTATATCCGATTCGCCTTCAATTCGAATGATCATTTTATCACCTTCCAATCTGTTCTATAATCATTATAACAAAACTGTTCTATAATTAGTAGAACAAAAGTCTAAAATACTTTATTTTTATTGAAATTATTTTTCGTATGCTAGTAATTCCAACACTTCTGTAACGAAGAGCAATAATTAAATCACGCGTATTTTTTCGCTCATTTAAATTTATTCATCGCTATGAGATTTGTTGGTATTCTTTACATTTATGACAATTACATGATTCATCATAAATTTTGTCGAAAAATGATTGCTACGCAAAAAATATTTCTGTATAATCTGTTTTATTGTTCATCTTTAGTTTCGCTAAAGATGGTGCCTTAGGCGGTTTTACTAGGTCTGAACGAGCTTTTTCTGTTAGAATTCAGATTAGAACTTGCCAATGGCAAAAAAATCTTTAACACAATGCCTTACCGTGTAACAAAACTCGGTGGAAAGGCTTAAATTTAGGGGGTTATAAAGAATTGGGTAAAGCATTGATTATTGGTGCTGGCGGTGTTGCTAGCGTTGTCGTACACAAATGTGTACAGAACTCAGATGTGTTTGAAGAGATTATGATCGCAAGTCGAACAAAGTCTAAATGTGATGCTTTAAAAGAAAAGTTAGACGGCGGAAAGACAGTTATCCACACTGCGCAAGTTGATGCGGATAATACTGACGAGCTAATCGAATTAATCAATGGATTTAAACCAGATGTGGTAATTAACGTAGCTTTACCATATCAAGACTTAACTATTATGGATGCATGTTTAGCTACAGGTGTGCATTATGTTGATACTGCAAACTATGAGCCACCTGAAACAGCTAAGTTTGAATATAAATGGCAATGGGCATACAAAGAAAAGTTCGAAAAAGCTGGTCTTACAGCTTTATTAGGTAGTGGATTTGACCCAGGTGTAACAGGCGTATTTTCTGCATATGCATTAAAACATTACTTCGATGAAATTCATTACATCGATATTTTAGATGCAAATGCGGGTGACCACGGTTATCCTTTCGCTACAAACTTCAACCCAGAAATCAACATTCGTGAGATTACAGCAAACGGACGTTACTGGAAAGAAGGCGAATGGGTAGAAACTGCTCCACTTGAATATAAAGAGGTATACAACTTCCCAGAAATCGGTCCTAAAGATATGTACCTTCTATACCATGAAGAATTAGAATCTTTAGCGAAAAACATTACAGGAATCAAACAAATTCGTTTCTGGATGACTTTCTCACAAAAATATATCACGCATTTAAATGTATTAGAAAATGTCGGAATGACATCAATTGAACCAATTGAATACGAAGGCCAAATGATTCAACCACTACAATTCTTAAAAGCAGTATTACCAGACCCTGCTTCACTTGGACCTCGTACAAAAGGTAAAACAAATATTGGGGTCATCGCTCGTGGAATTAAAGATGGTGAAGAAAAAACTTACTATGTTTATAACGTATGTGATCATCAAGAATGCTACCGTGAAGTTGGTTCTCAAGCAATTTCATACACAACTGGTGTACCAGCTATGATTGGTGCGATGCTTGTAATGAATGGCACATGGCAAAAACCAGGTGTATATAACGTAGAAGAATTCGATCCAGATCCATTCATGGAAGCTTTAAACAAATGGGGTCTTCCATGGCAAGAGAGCTTCAATCCTGATCTGCCTGATCTTAACTTTGACGAAAAAGAGGCAAAGTAAATGAAAGCAATCGATTGGAAAGCAGCGCCGTCTCCTAGTTATGTAGTGGACGAGCGTTTGCTCTTACGTAATTTAGAACTTTTAAAATCTGTTCAAGATCGAACAGGCTGTGATATATTACTAGCACTTAAAGGGTTCTCCATGTTCTCTACATTCCCTATGGCGCGTAATTACTTAAAAGGTATTACTTCTAGTTCTTTATTTGAAGCACGACTAGGTTATGAAGAATTTGGAAAAGAAGTACATGCTTATGCACCAGCATACTCAGAGCATGAAATCGATGAGTATCTAAAATATGTAGATCATATCGTGTTTAACTCTTTTGACCAATTACACAAGTATAAAGAAAAAGTACAAAGTGTTAAGGGAAAACACGTATCAATTGGATTACGTGTAAATCCTGGCTATTCTGAAGTGGAAACACCTTTATATGATCCTTGCTATATTAATTCACGTTTAGGAATTCCAGTGGATTCTTTCCGTCCAGATGAACTAGACGGAGTGGAAGGTATTCATTTTCATGCAATGTGCGAACAAGGTTCAGATGTGCTAGAACGTATCTTAGTTCACTTCGAAGAAAAGTACGGTGAATATTTACATCAAATGAAATGGATCAACTTCGGTGGTGGTCATCATATTACTCGTGAGGACTATGATGTGGACAAACTCGTTTCATTGATTAATTATATGCAGGACAAGTACGATGTTAAGGTTATTTTAGAGCCAGGTGAAGCTATCGCTTTAAATACTGGTTATTTAGTAACAACTGTACTTGATGTGGTAAAAAATGGAATGGATATTGCTATTTTAGATACTTCTGCGACATGTCATATGCCAGATGTATTAGAAATGCCTTACCGCCCACAAATTATTGGCGCAAGTACACCAAATGATAAAGCCTATACTTATCGTCTAGGTGGTATGACTTGTCTAGCTGGGGACGTAATCGGTGATTATTCATTTGATGCACCTCTAAAAGCTGGCGATAAAATCGTCTTTACAGATATGGCTCATTATACAATGGTAAAAAACCATATGTTCAACGGTGTGAACTTACCAAGTATTTGTTTATACAATGAAGAAGAAGGTATTAAAGTCGTTCGTCAATTCGGATACGAAGATTATCGCAACCGACTTTCTTAATAAAAGAATAAAGAGGGTGACTCAAAAAAGTAGCGTTATATACGCAATTTTGAGTCACCTCTTTTTGTTTGGTGAAAATAATATATTTCTATATTTTATTAAACTTTACTACACTTCATCACCCATGAAAATTATTGGTTTTCTCTGGTTTCCATTTTCTTAACCTTTTTTCCAAAGAAAAATACAATTAGTAACATGACAAATAAAATTATTGCAATGAAAAGCAAGAAACTATAGGCTTTTATATATTGGAGATATATCCCTCCAATCGTCGGTCCAACTAAACTTCCTATGCTAAAGAAAATACTGATAAGCAAATTCCCGTTTGGTAAAAGTGCTTTTGGCGTTAACTCTGCCATGTAGGTTATTCCTAAAGAGTACATTGAGCCTAAAGCCATCCCTGCTAATAAAAATATTACTGCTATAATCTGTTGCGAATGTTCAAATAAACTCCCTACTGCGAAAAAAAGTGTACCCGCTAAAAAGGCCATAAGAATAATCTTTCGTCTTCCAATTTTATCTCCTAATATTCCGACTGGCACTTGTGTAATAATTCCACCTATCGAAAACGCAGCTAAAATAATCGAAACAAACGAAACATCAAAATCCTTTCTTAATGCATAAACAGGAAAGAGTGAGTTGATGGATGTTTCTAAAATTCCATAAACAAATGGAGGTAAAAATGCAACCCACGCATATTGAAAAGACAATTTATAACGTTGAACACTATTCCCCTCTTTACTATCTCCAAGTAAGCTTTCCGGTTTCTCATTTTGAACATAAAATACGAATAACCACGCAATTAGGCATAAAGCCGATGAAATAATGAATGGTAGGTTTTGAGATACTTTCACAAGTGGCACCATTAATGGTCCTACTGCAAATCCAAAACCAAATGAAAGACCATAAATGGACATTGTTTTCCCTAAGGTTTCGGGCGAAGAGGTGCTTGTTAACCATGTTTGTGTGGCATAATGCAAACAATGATCCCCAATTCCAATCATCAATCGCAAGATAAACCAGAACAAAACATTTTGCCAAAAAGGAAATAATAATAGAGAAATAAACACGACTGACCCACCAACGATAATAATCGGTTTATAACCATACTTACGTAACGGTCTTTCAATAAAAGGTGATATTAATAAAGTGCCTATGTATAAACCTGTGGCATTTAACCCATTTAGAGTAGATGATACCCCATCCGTTTCAAAAATTACTGAGATAAGGGGTAAAAGCATGCCTTGTGAAAAACCTGAAATAGCTACAATTATAACTAATGTCCAAAATCGCCTTTGTGCATAATTGTTTCCTATTAACATAAATTTCCTCCATCAAGTAATCATAAAAGTTATGTTAACATACCATTCAATAAATAGCTTTAAGATTTTGTGATAATTTACACGAAAACGAAATAGATATTTCTTTCCAAACTCCTTAGCATTTGAATAGCCACAAATTATAACAATCGCCAGATGCTCCGGACCGATTTACCAGTTTACGGTGTCAGAAACAACAAAAAGAGCCCTAGTGAATTTACAGCTGATCATTCACTAAGGCCTTTATATTTCGTTTAACTCCATTTGGTTTTCTAAACTCCTATTCGGCTTTTTTGATAGCCGAAAACTTGTTTAAACTCCCTCCTTCTCTTGTTAGAGTGAGTATCATCTTTCCGACCATCTCCCTTCGATTTGTTATAATCAATTTACCACAAAGAAAGAATATTGTAAATATTCAGATTTATTATTTTTAATATTTAATACGTTTCTCCTACTCCATTCACTTTCACATATTATTTGAACTCTATTTATAAATTCGCTATGATGGTCTTGACGAAAGAGGTGTAATCATGTCGAACTCTATTACAGATAAAAACAAACAAGTGAATTACCTAAAAGAACGTCTTCAAATTTTTGTTGAAGTATTAGATGCAATTGATCCAGAAACGGCTGATGTTGAAGATATTGACAAATTGATTCAAATGCTCGATGATGTTGAAGAGAAAATGGATCAATTCAATAACCGCAATGATTTTACAAAAGAGTAAAATTCCAAAAGAGATGTCCTCTATTAAATAGAGAGACATCTCTTTTTTTGAATTGAACTCTATTACTATTAATAGCATGTCTATTTAATTATTTTTATATCTTTCTATGACTCTTTTTTTCATGAAATTAAAAAGGTATAATAAGTGATGGAAATTCAAAATATTCTGGGGGGAATATAAATGTCTCAAGTAGCAACTTCTTATTTACAAACTTTGGAGAAAAGTCTATATGACTTAGTAACCGAAACTTCAACGAACTTACCAAAAGATGTTCGTCGTGCAATTAAAAAAGCGAAAGATGCTGAAAATGCTGGTACACGTGCAGCAATGAGTTTAGATACAATCGCTAATAATATTGTAATGGCAGAAGATAATGTATCTCCTATTTGCCAAGATACTGGTCTACCTACTTTTAAAGTAAAAACTCCAGTTGGCGTAAATCAATTAGAAATTAAAGCTGCTATTAAAAATGCAGTTGTACAAGCTACACAAGATGCTAAATTACGTCCAAACGCAGT